>SCPO01000164.1_pt1 | contig 128292 bp, 126 predicted proteins | sample 6106821 | NCBI WGS metagenome assembly SCPO01 (sample SAMN10720448, study PRJNA508395) | human gut metagenome | isolation source: Participant 2 stool, 0 month | host: Homo sapiens | collected 2017
CGTTCTGAAATAATATGGGAAAAAGGAACTAATCGAGCCGAATTTTACAGAGGGGAAGTAAATAAGTATGGATGGGTGGATTTAGGTTCATCTTTTTTACCATCTGAATATACTGCTGCTTTTTTATATTCCCAATTGTGTGAATTAGAAAAAATCCAGAGAAGAAGAATTGATATATGGAATCAATATTATGAGGGTTTGCGCAATGTGTATCAGTTAAAGCTACCTGTTGTACCACAATATGCAACTAATAATGCACATATGTTTTATGTGATCTGTCCTTCTTTTGAGATAAGAAGTCAACTAATAGAGTTTTTAAAAGAAAACAATGTTCAGGCGGTATTTCATTATTTAAGTCTTCATAAGAGTGAGTTTAATAAGAAACATGCAAAAGAAATTCCTGATCTTCCAATGGCAGATAAGTATACAGATTGTTTGTTGAGACTGCCTCTGTACTATTCTTTAACAGATAATGATATTGTTAAAATAATAACTCTTATACATGATTTTTTTTCTTAATTTATGCGGCTACACATTGTTCCAGATGAAAAAGTAATAAATAGGTGTATAGATGCATTTAATTCAGTATTTCCTGATGAGAATGTTTTTATCGTTTTTCTTAATGACGAGAAATCCTTACCTCAATATGTGCAAAAAAAAAATCAAGTGTTTTATGTGAAATTTGGTAGTAGTATTTTTTGGAATATTATTGGTGATGTAAATAAATATGCAGCTATAATAATCCATTTTTTCACTACAGATAGTATTCGATTTGTTAATTCAATAAATCATTCGAAAATATACTGGATTGAATGGGGGGCAGATTTGTATAGTGGCTTATTAGAGAATAGAGGTTATCAATTGTATGCAGACAGAAAAATATTATGGAGGATAAGTACGAAAAAGATTCCATATAGATTGTATCAATTGTTGTATAAAATGAAGTTATGCAAAAAACACACGAACTATTGCATGCTGTCAAGAAAGTACATTATTTTGTTCCAGATAGTATGTATGATGAATATCCACTATTGTTATCGTATTATCCGGAATTATCACATCTAGAATATAAAGATTTCTTTATTATCCAATTGATGAGATTTTATCTGATGAATTGTATTGTTCTATAACGAAAGGAAATAATATTATTATTGGAAATTCTTCATCACCGACGGGAAATCACTTATCAATTTTTGAAAGGTTGAAAATGTTAGGTGTGAATGATAAAAAATATTTGTTCCGTTGAGTTATGGTAATATGAATTATGCTAATTATATATCCAAAGTTGGAGAACAATATTTTGGGCGAAAATTCAATGCAATTCGTGATTTCATGCCATTGGAAGAATATAATAAATTTTTACTATCTGCAGATGTCTTTATATATGGAAATTGGAGACAAGAAGCCGTTGGTAATATTCTTATAGCATTGTTTATAGGCGGAAAAGTCTTTTTGGATGAAAAGAATCCATTGTTGAAATTTTATAAGGATAAAGGGTTGGTTATATTTGGATTGAATGAATTAACCGTAGGTAGTATAATTAATCAATTATCATCAAATGAAATTGCAAATAATCGTAAAATATTAAATAATATTTATTCTAAGGAACGTTTATATTATTTGATAAAATCAAATTTCTGATTGTCTCTGTCAATATGGGTAGTGCAATAAATGGAGTTAAATGGACTTCGCTTAGTGCTGTAGTAAATGCATGTGCTAAATTGGGACAAATATCTATTCTTACAAGATTTTTGAGGAAAGAAGATTTTGGACTTATTGCCATAGCTGTTTTAGTAATTTCATTTACAGAGATATTTATGGATATGGGTATTTCATCTGCAGTACTCCATAAACAGGATATATCAAAAAATGAATATAGTTCATTGTATTGGTTTAATATTATATCTGGATTTGTAATATCTGTAATTATTTGCATATTGGCACCATGGGTAGCTATATATTATAACCAACCGGAATTGGTTAATATTATATCATTGTTATCGTTGAATGTTATTTTTTCATCGATATCTCGACTTCAACGTACTTTTCAACAAAAACAAATGCAGTTCAGTGTTATTGCAAAAATTGATATGACTGCATCTGTTTTAATGGTCATATTTTCTATTGTTTTAGTGTATATTGGTTTGGGCGTATATGCACTTGTTTTTTCCACTTTATTTTATGGTTTTTTTATAGCTATTATTTATCTGTCGTATTCTGTTTTTAAGGACAGAATAATAAGATTGCATTTTAATTTCTATGAAACAAAGCCTTATTTAAAGATAGGGATATATCAAGTTGGCTCTTCAACATTGGATTATCTATCAAGAGAGATGGATATATTCCTTATAGGAACAGCATATTCATTAGAAATATTGGGAGTATATTCTGTATGTAAGCAACTCGCATTTAAAGTTTATTCATTCATAAATCCAATAGTTACTAAAGTGCTAACACCTAGTTTGGCATTATGCCAAGATAATCAGTTTTTACTTAGAGAAAAATATATTAACGTAATTAGGGTGCTATCTTTTATTGATATGCCTATTTATTTTTTTCTTTGTTATTGCTCGTCTTATGTATTGGGTGTAATATATGGTAGTTCATATGTTGAGTATTCATTAGTATTCAGTATCTTATGCCTTTACTATTCAATATGTAGTATTGGAAATCCACTAGGGGCTTTACTTGTTGCAACAGGCAGAACTGATATAGGATTTTATTGGACAATTTATAGAATTATTGTAACTATGATAGTTTTGTATTTTGCTTCTTTGAGTCCTTTTGTAATTTTTGTATTTGTCATTTTTATCTTAAATTTTATAAATCTTTTTCCTGAAATTCTATTGATTTACAAACCTCTATTGAATATTTCTTGTTCGCAGTATATAAAGAGTTTTAGTACTCCTCTATTTATTTCATTGACCTTAATTCCGCAACACTATTATAAAATATTTTTTTTAAGTACCTGAGCAACAAAAAGTTGCTCAGGATTTTGCCATGTCAGAGGATTCACTTAACTTAGTGTTGCAAAAAAATAATCAAACAAAACCTCATCAGGCATGGCAAAAATACAAATAAAATCCGAGAAGCTCACTCCTTTTGGAGGAATATTTTCAATCATGGAGCAATTTGACTCCACATTGTCATCTGTAATCGACTCGACACTCGGTCTAAGGTGTAGCTCGTTCGGTTATCAGTACAGTGAAATCGTCCGTTCCCTCATGAGTATCTACTTCTGTGGTGGCTCATGCATTGAGGATGTCACTACTCATTTGATGAACCATCTCTCGCTCCATCCGACACTTCGTACTTGTAGTTCTGATACTATCCTCAGAGCGATAAAGGAACTGACGCAAGGAAACATCTCATACACATCAGATACGGGTAAGAACTACGATTTCAACACGGCTGACACACTCAATACCTTACTGCTCAATTGTATGTTTGCATCCGGCCAACTGAAAGAGGGCGAGATGTATGATGTTGATTTCGACCATCAGTTCATAGAGACTGAGAAGTATGATGCAAAGCCTACATACAAGAAGTTCCTTGGTTATCGCCCTGGCGTGGCGGTTATTGACGACTTGATTGTTGGCATTGAGAATAGCGATGGTAACACCAACGTTCGTTTTCATCAGAAGGACACGCTGAAGAGATTCTTTGAGAGATTTGAGCAGAACGGACTTACAATCAATCGTTTCAGAGCTGATTGTGGATCATGTTCCGAGGAAATCGTGGAGGAAATAGAGAAACACAGCAAATCCTTCTATATCCGCGCAAACCGCTGCAGTTCGCTCTACAATGACATCTTTGCTCTTAGAGGCTGGAAGACTGAGGAAATCAATGGCATTGAGTTCGAATTGAACTCTATTCTTGTTGAGAAGTGGAAGGGTAAAGCATACCGACTTGTGATTCAAAGACAGAAACGGATGGACGGTGTGCTGGATCTTTGGGAAGGAGAATACACATACCGTTGTATCCTGACTAACGACTATGAATCTTCCACAAGAGAAATTGTCGAGTTCTATAACCTTCGTGGAGGAAAGGAACGTATCTTCGATGATATGAACAATGGTTTCGGGTGGGACAGATTGCCCAAATCCTTCATGGCAGAGAACACTGTGTTCCTTCTTCTTACGGCACTTATCCGTAATTTCTACAAGGCCATTATCCACAGACTTGACGTAAAGAGGTTCGGACTCAATGCAACAAGTCGCATAAAAGCGTTTGTCTTCAGGTTTGTCTCTGTACCAGCCAAGTGGATCAGAACATCAAGGCGGTATGTGCTGAATATCTATACCTGTAATAATGCTTACGCAGATATTTTTCAGACTGATTTTGGATAACGCCTACAACTTATGGGTATGATACTGCGTATTGCCTCAAGTCGCATAGTGGGGCAAGGGGATATTGTGGGCAGAAGTGGGTATTTCAGCCTCAATTTATCTGCTAATTCAGTGATGAGAGGACGTTTAGACGCAAGAAGGACGCTGAAGAGCTTAGTTGCGGATTTGAGGATTGATATTATCCCCATTAGTTTTTATACATTATATGCGATTAAACTCATATATAGGGCTTGTTATTATTGGTATTTTATTCTTATTGCTATATGTACTATTAAGTTTAGTTTACAATAAAAAGGACATCATTTTGATAAATAGATTTATTAGTTTGGATAGACTCTCAATAGTTAATTTTTTATTTGTAAGATTGGGCATAAAATGAAAAATGTATTATTTTTATTAATTGGCAATATTCGTTATGATGGTCGAGTATTGAAAGAAATATCTACGTTATGTAAGGCTGGATATAAGGTTTCCTTGATCTTATCAGATTTTGATGTAGATGATAATGTATCAAATTATGACTTTAATATAATATTATTGCGTAGGAATTATAGTAGTAATCCTATAATGAAATTATTTTCTACATTAATATATTTTTTCAAAATGAGGAAAGAAATTGTAAGGCTTTCTCCGGATATTTTGCATTGTAATGATTTAAATACTTTAATGTTTGCGTATGCTTTACCACAAAATATAGAGATTGTATACGATGCTCACGAATTGTATTTAGAAAGTCGCTCTGGAATAATCAAATCCTTTTGGAGCGTTGTAGAAAAGACATTGTTGCGTAAAGTAAAATTTGTAATAGTTCCTCAAATTGATAGATTGTATTATTTTTATTTTCGATATAAATTACCATTGTCAAAATATATGTTGATTGAAAACTTCCCAAATAGAGTGATGGATCTATCAAAAGATTTTTTTAAAAATAAATATAATATTGATGTGAATCATAAACAAGTTGTTACATATCTTGGTGCAATTACGCCAGAAAGAGAGATAGAACTTGTTCTTAAGGCTGTTAGGGAAATAGATAATATTCTTTTTTTTATTATAGGAAACGGAACAGAGAATTATAAAAAACACTTAAATAATTTGATAATGGATTTGAAAATTCAGAAAAAAGTTTTTATGTATCCAGCTATTCCTAACAAGGAAGTATTACATGCAGTAAATTCTTCTGATATTGGTGTGTGTTTTTATAATGAAAGACATTTTAATAGTTATTTTTGTGCAAGTAATAAATTGTATGAATACTTGAATTTAGGGGTAAAAGTACTGACGAATAATACTGCAGGTGTTGCAAGGGTTGTTAAACATGGAGAAAATGGTTTTTGTTGTGATTGTATTACTGTGGATGAAGTCAGAAAAGGACTAATTACCTTACTTAACATGAAAAATTTTGTTCCGACAGATTATTATTGGAGTAATCAAGAAGAACATTTTTTGTCAATCTATAAATAAATGGTTTATATCATAATATTTGCCATTATTTTATGTGGCATATATAGATATGATTTCTTGAGTAGAACTGACGCCAAATTAGGTGTCTTTTCATATATTTTTATATTACTGACTTGTGTTTCGGTTCTGAAGTATAGAGTTGGTTCTGATATATTAGTATATATGTCGGAGTATGGTGATTATTTGCCTTTAAATAAATTGACAGTAAGCTATGTATTTGATAATGCCAATAGACAACCTGGGTGGATATTCTTAATTTCTATTTTAAAATCATTTTCAAATGATTTTTTTGTATTTCAATTTGTTCAGGCTATATTCATAAATTATGCAATAAGTAGAACAATCGTTTTTAACACTAAATATATTTTTACTGCCACTTTGTTTTATTTTGTATACTTGTATACAGAATTAAATTTTGAAGTAATGAGAGAGTCGTTTGCTGTTGGTTTTTTCTTATTTAGTTTAGAAGCGTATAAAAGAAATTTGTGGTTTAAATATTATATATTAGTAAGTATCTCTTTTTTGTTTCATTTATCTGCTTTTTTTTTATTGGTCTTACCTGTTTTAAAATTACTTCCGATTCATAAAAAAGCAATATGGGGATATTTAATCATATTATCTCTTTTCTCTTTTCTTTTTTTACCCGATTTGCATGATACTTTTAAAGATATGGATATATCATTATGGGCGGCTTTAGATGAAAAGGCAACTTCGTACTTAGCGAGTGAGAAATACAAAGTAGAATGGGAAAAATCTTTTTTGTTTAAAAGTTCTTTTGTCTTGGCTGTTAGTTATTGGATTTCAGTTATTAAAGGTTATTATAATGGTTGTAGAAAATGGGAAATACAATTGGGGATTTTGTATTTCATATTTGAAACTTTAAATACTGGCATTCCATTTTTTTATCGTTTTAATAACTATATTCTTTTAGTTTATTTATTGATGCTTACAAATTCAATTTATGCAATAATATCGCATTGCTATTTTGTAAAATTTCGTGGAGTGCTATTATTGTTTTTAATATGTATCTTTATATATCTACCAATCAATTCTTATTTTACACCAACATCTTTTCGAGGTGTACCAGAATATAGAAAATATTATCCATATTATACTATTTTTACTAAAGAAAAAGATTTATTGCGTGAAAGGGCATTTAGATGAGTTATATGAAGATTGAAATTTGGGGAACATATCCTCCTCCTATAGGAGGAGTCTCTATTCATATATATAGATTAATTCATAGTTTGCATACAATAGATTCTTCTGTTGTATTGCGTAATTTTGGAAAGCAGGTGTCTAATATTTCTTATGTAAAACACGTATCTTATCCTTGGATGGAGTTTCTTCTTTTACCTTTTAGAAAGAAAAGGATTATTCATCTTCATTCAAATAATATTTTTGCATTTGCTTTATTTTTATTGTTTGGGGGAAGACATAAAGTCGGTGTTACATTACATAATCAAAATTTGATAAAAAAAACTTCTTTCATAAAAAAGAAAATTATTCAAGTCTTTCTTCGGCATGCAGCTTTTGTTGTTTTGAATGATGATAATTATTTGTTGAAATTGTGCTCACATTTTCATTGTTCGAGGAATAATTTTCATATATTGCCCGCTTTTTTACCTCCAACTCAAGCCGAATATATAGGATTGAGTGAGGATATATTGTTTTTTAGGAAACAACATTCTTTTTTACTTTCAGCAAATGCTTATAAACTACGTTATGAAAATGGCATTGATATATATGGTTTTGATTTATTGATACAGTTAGTGAAATCTTTGAAAGAGAAAGGAATTAATGTAGGGCTTGTTTTTTGTTTACCAATGATTGGAGATATGGAATATTATCAGAAATGCCTCTCTTCGATAAAAGAAATGAATATTGACGATAATATTTTAGTTGTCCAAAGAGAAATACCTAATGGATTTGAGATTTGGAAATTATCTGATTTGTTTATTAGGCCTACATATACTGATATAGAAGGTATTTCTGTTAAGGAGGCTTTGTTTTGTGGTACTCCGGCTGTAGCAAGTGACGTTTGCAAAAGGCCTAGTGAAGCTGTTTTATTTAAAAATAGGAGTTACGAAGATTTGGAGGAAAAAGTTTTAGGATTTTATAATGGTTCTAATTATTCCTCCGAAGGAGGAATCAGTATTGATAATCGAGTTCCTGAACAATTATTGGAAATTTATGAAAAGTGTAAATAGTCATAGTGAAATTGGATGGAAATTAATTAATGGGAATGAAATTTCTCGTGAAAATAATTTTGATTTAATCAGGCTCTTTGCTGCATTACAAGTCTTGTTGGGTCATGGGATAAATCATTTACAGATATTAGGATATGACGAAATCTTGGATGTTATATCGTTTTTCCCAGGAGTGATGGTGTTTTTTGTAATAAGCGGTTTTTTAATAACCCGTTCATATATTAATTGTAGTATTAAAAAGTCTATGGGGGGGTAAATATATTTTACAATATATCAAAAATAGGTGCCTTCGGATTTTTCCGGCATTATGGTTTGCATTTATTTTAGCAATGGCTTTATTATTGCTTTTCAAAGTTATCAGTTTTACTTCTTTTCTAAATTTAGACTTGTGGGCATGGTTTTTTGGACAGATAACCATATTTCAATATTACACACCTAATTTATTAAGAAATTTTGGAGTTGGTACTCCTAATGGTAGTTTATGGACGATTCCTGTGGAATTAGAATTTTATATTTTATTACCTGTCTTTTTTCTTTTTCTTAAGCACATATCAATAAAAGTGAAGTTTATCGCGTTATTTTTGTTTTCTGCAATGTTCAATTTCTTGTGGACAAGTGCTTGTGAAAGTGGAGAAAGTATATTGGATAAACTTATCGAAGTTTCGATTTTTCCTTATTTATATGCTTTCCTTTTTGGTGGATTGATGTTTTTGAATTGGAGTAAGATTAAATGGTTTATAGAAGGGAAAATATGCTATTGGTTTTTAATTTATGGTTTATATTGCTATTTTGCTGATGCTTTGCCTGGGTATCATTTGGATGATTGGACTACGTTATTGGCTAATCTGTTATTAGGTATATTGACGATTAGTGCAGCCTTTTCAAAAATATCATTAGGAAAAGTTTTACATGGGAATGATATTTCATATGGTATATACATATACCATATGTTGGTGATAAATGTATTTGTTCAGATGAAATTTGTAGGTAACATTTCTTACTTGTTGATGGCGTTGATTATAACAGTTTGTATCGCAATTATTTCTTGGGTCTTTATAGAGAAAAAAGCATTATCATTAAAATATAAGTTATGAAGCAAATCATTCAAGATATGAAATCAGGGAGGACTGTACTTGAAGAAGTACCGGTTCCTCAGGTAAAATCGGGTTATGTTTTAGTCAAAACATCTTGTTCTTTAGTCTCTTTAGGGACAGAACGTATGCTTGTCGAGTTTGGAAAGGCAAATTTGATAGACAAGGCCCGTCAACAGCCTGATAAAGTAAAGCAAGTACTTGATAAGATAAAGACAGATGGTTTGCAACCTACATTGGAGGCGGTTTTTAATAAACTGGGACAACCGTTGCCTTTAGGGTACTGTAATTCCGGTGTAGTGGTTGCTGTAGGAAATGGAGTTACAGAAGTTAAGGTGGGCGATCGTGTGGCATCTAATGGACAACATGCCGAATATGTTTGTGTACCTAAAAACTTGGTAGCTAAAATACCGGAAAATGTTTCGGATGAAGAAGCTGCTTTTACTGTAATTGGGTCTATAGGTTTGCAAGGTATTCGTTTGCTGAATCCGCAATTGGGAGAAACTGTTGTTATAATCGGGTTAGGTTTGATTGGATTGATAACAGCGCAATTATTGAAAGCGAATGGGTGTAGAGTCATAGGAATTGATTTTGATGAAGAAAAGGTGGAATTGGCCCGTACTAAAGGAGTGATAGGGGTAAATCCTGCTAAAGGAACAGATTCTGTAAAATATGTGCTTGAAGAAACATATTCACATGGGGCTGATGCTGTATTGATTACTGCTTCTGCTAAAACAGATGAAGTGATTCACCAGGCGGCTGAGATGTCAAGGAAAAGAGGCCGTATTGTGCTTGTAGGTGTAATAGGATTGGATATTCGTAGGGATGATTTTTATAAAAAGGAGTTATCATTCAAGTTTCTTGTTCCTATGGTCCGGGACGTTATGATGAAGATTACGAAAATAAAGGAATAGATTATCCGTTACCTTTTGTACGCTGGACAGAAAAAAGAAACTTCGAGACTGTTTTGCAGGCAATATCCATGGGGAATATTGATGTGAAATCATTGATTACTGAAGAAGTGGATTTGAAAGATTATGAAAAGATATATGGGGACATGCGTAAACATGGTTCTATCGCTTCTATCTTGAAATATCCCGTTGATGCAAAACGAAATACGATAGTTGAGGTTGCTTCTGCTGACTTTTCAGTAACAAAAGGACAAATAGGTATTATCGGTGCTGGAAACTTTACATCGGCAACGATGCTACCTGCTTTGACGAAAGCAGGAGCGCATATTCGGTACATTGCGAGTGCACAAGGTTTGTCTGCTAAAGTTTTGGCTCAAAAGGCTGGTGCCATGAAAGCAACTTCTGATTACAAGGAAATCCTGAAAGATGAGGCTGTAGATTTGGTAATGATTACAACCCGGCATAATCTTCATGCTTCAATGGTGCTGGATGCATTACGAGCAAAGAAACATGTATTTGTAGAGAAGCCGTTGTGCTTGAATCAAGCGGAATTGAATGAGATTACTGAAACTTATCAGGAAGCACAAAAGAATGGAGTAACATTGACTGTGGGGTATAACCGACGTTTTTCTCCTTTCGCGGTGAAAATGAAACAGCTTTCCGGAAGCGGAGTGAAAAATATTGTGGCAACTATGAATGCCGGATTTATACCGTCTGAAGTATGGGTGCATGATTTGAAAGTGGGAGGAGGACGTATTATTGGTGAGGCTTGCCATTTTATTGATTTATGCTCATTTTTCGCAGACAGTAAGGTTGTTGCCGTATGTATGAATGCAATGGGGGAAAATCCTGAAGAGAATACGGATAATGCGAGTATTTTGCTAAGATATGAGAATGGGGCGAATGCCGTGATAAACTATTTTGCTAATGGTAGCAAGTCTTATTCGAAAGAGAGAATAGAAATCTATACACAAGAAAAGACGCTGGTTCTTGACAATTGGAGAGAACTGAAAGGGTATGGTTGCAAAGGATTCTCTAAAATGAAAAAAGGCATGGATAAAGGACATACTACCCAATTTGCTTTATTGAATGATAGAATACAAAACGGAGGAGAAGCTTTAATTCCATTTGACTCTATTGTAAATACAGCCAAGGCATCGTTTGCTTGTATCGATAGCTTGAAGCAGAACAAGTGGATTGAGATTGAATAATTCTGTGTTCCTTATGAATAAACTTCTTCTTTATTTTCAGTTATTTCATAACATGGGAATAAAGTACTTTTTGTTTCCAGTATCCAGTATGAAATACGCCGTAAAGGGGAATGTTGAAAAGAGCATACCCTATTTCTTGGGAGGATAAAGAATATTTGTCATTGGCGGATTGGAGAAAGCACGCAAAACCCTTTTCTTTTCAAGTAGAAAGAGCGTGAAATTGACCCATACTGATAGTAGGGTACTTTCAGAGAGAGAGTCAATAGAATGAAGCGCGGTGAATATTGCTTCTTTTCTGCCGTTTGGTACAACCTTAGGAACGGATTATGACTGGCTGACAAACCCTGATACGAACTATAAATATAATGCGAATGTACACTGGACGACAGTAGAGGATATTGTGCCTGAAGCAGGGGATATAAAGTATGTATGGGAAAAGTCCCGTTTTTCTTTTCTCTATGACATTATCCTCTATGATCAAAAGTCTGGTGAAAATCATGCGTCTTTTGTATTTTCTCAAATAGAGGACTGGATTCATAAAAACCCACTTAATTGTGGACCTAATTATAAATGTAGTCAGGAAATATCTTTGCGTGTATTGAATTGGTTATTCGCACTTTATTATTATAAAGATTCGGTTGAATTGACGGAAGATGTTTTTAGGTTAATCATCCAGTCTGTTTATTGGCAAATAAAGCATGTACGTGCAAATATAAATTTTTCCCGGATTGCAGTGCGTAATAATCATGCAATAACAGAAACGTTGGCGTTGTATCTGGTAGGTCTGTTATTTCCTCAGTTTCCAGAATCTGGAGAGTGGAAAAAGAAAGGAAAGAAATGGTTTGAGGAAGAGATAAAATACCAAGTGGCAGAAGATGGTACTTATTTGCAATTCAGCATGAATTATCATCGGGTAGTGGTTCAGCTTTTGACATGGGCCATTACTCTGGCAGACAGAAATGGGGAGCGGTTTTGTGATGAAGTATATAAACGTGCTTATCAGTCTGTGAATTTTTTGTATCAATGCCAGGATGATTCGACCGGTTGGTTATCCAATTATGGTTCGAATGATGGAGCTTTGTTTTTTAAACTTAATGATTGCGATTATCGTGATTATCGTCCTCAACTCGATGCATTATATTATTTGCTTACTTCCGAACATTTGTATGATCGGCAATATGAGGATAGAGAATGGTATTTGTGCGAGTGGAAAGCAAACCGACAGATGTATCCACCAATAAAAAAACAGTTTGGTTGCATTTCTTTTGATAAGGGAGGATATTATTGTATTCGTGAAAAGGATACTTTTTCTTTTATCAGATGTGGAAGACATAAGGACCGACCTGCGCATGCGGATAATCTGCATTTGGATATTTGGTATCAAGGAGAGAATTGTTTGTTTGATGGGGGGTGAGTTATAAACCAGTTACTTTAGATATTTTATGGGTACGGAATCTCATAATACAATAATGCTTGAAGGACATGACCAAATGTTGAAAGGAGATCGATTTATTTGGTATAATTGGTCGCAAGCAGAGTGGAGTTCGTTGAAAGAAACAGAGGATACTTACATATTTGAAGGAAAAGTTTCTTGTTTTACTTATCTGAATAAGAAAATAAAACATTATAGAAAGATTGTAAAATGGAAAAACACATGTAAGTGGGAGATAGAAGATTGTATAGATGGTAACCCCAAAAATATGAATATGCGTCAATTATGGCATACAAATAAGGATAATCTTAGTTTGGAATCAAACGGTGAAACTATTGATACAGAACAATTATGTTCTAATTATTATGGTCAAACGACTAAATGTAGGCAAATCGAATTTCAGACTAAAAATAGCTCGATAAAACAATCTTCAATTACCGCCAGCGAAGTGAAAGTGCTGAATTTACCAATCAACATTTTACCAAAATTTCCACTTAAGCGGGGGACACGTTCTTATGAATTGGCAAAACATCTGATTGCCAGAGGTCATTCTGTTTGCGTGGTTTGTGGTGAAACGGTCAAGCTAGATTTGCCGAACACAACGATGAAAAATGTTCATAGAGGAATGGTCGATGGTATAGATGTGATTCAGATAGCTTTACCTTACTCAAATAAGGATGGTATCGCCAAAAGAGCATGGACTTTCGTGAAGTTTGGATGGAAAGGTATTCAAATAGCATTGAAAGAAGATTATGATTTGTTGTTTGCAACTTCTACTCCTTTGACAGCCGGTATTCCAGGCATAGTAATGAAGTTGTTCCGGAAGAAAAAATTTATATTTGAAGTTCGTGATTTGTGGCCTGAATTACCTAAGGCCTTAGGTATGAAGAATCCTTTTTTATTGTGGGGGATGAATATTTTGGAGTGGTTGAGTTATCATTGCGCGGATGCTTGTGTTGGTCTTTCTCCTGGAATTTGTGAAGGAACCTTAATTACGCAACACTATTATAAAATATTTTTTTAAGTACCTGAGCAACAAAAAGTTGCTCAGGATTTTGCCATGTCAGAGGATTCACTTAACTTAGTGTTGCAAAAAAATAATCAAACAAAACCTCATCAGGCATGGCAAAAATACAAATAAAATCCGAGAAGCTCACTCCTTTTGGAGGAATATTTTCAATCATGGAGCAATTTGACTCCACATTGTCATCTGTAATCGACTCGACACTCGGTCTAAGGTGTAGCTCGTTCGGTTATCAGTACAGTGAAATCGTCCGTTCCCTCATGAGTATCTACTTCTGTGGTGGCTCATGCATTGAGGATGTCACTACTCATTTGATGAACCATCTCTCGCCCCATCCGACACTTCGTACTTGTAGTTCTGATACTATCCTCAGAGCGATAAAGGAACTGACGCAAGGAAACATCTCATACACATCAGATACGGGTAAGAACTACGATTTCAACACGGCTGACACACTCAATACCTTACTGCTCAATTGTATGTTTGCATCCGGCCAACTGAAAGAGGGCGAGATGTATGATGTTGATTTCGACCATCAGTTCATAGAGACTGAAAGTATGATGCAAAGCCTACATACAAAAGTTCCTTGGTTATCGCCTGGCGTGGCGGTTATTGACGACTTGATTGTTGGCATTGAGAATAGCGATGGTAACACCAACGTTCGTTTTCATCAGAAGGACACGCTGAAGAGATTCTTTGAGAGATTTGAGCAGAACGGACTTACAATCAATCGTTTCAGAGCTGATTGTGGATCATGTTCCGAGGAAATCGTGGAGGAAATAGAGAAACACAGCAAATCCTTCTATATCCGCGCAAACCGCTGCAGTTCGCTCTACAATGACATCTTTGCTCTTAGAGGCTGGAAGACTGAGGAAATCAATGGCATTGAGTTCGAATTGAACTCTATTCTTGTTGAGAAGTGGAAAAAAGCATACCGACTTGTGATTCAAAGACAGAAACGGATGGACGGTGTGCTGGATCTTTGGGAAGGAGAATACACATACCGTTGTATCCTGACTAACGACTATGAATCTTCCACAAGAGAAATTGTCGAGTTCTATAACCTTCGTGGAGGAAAGGAACGTATCTTCGATGATATGAACAATGGTTTCGGGTGGGACAGATTGCCCAAATCCTTCATGGCAGAGAACACTGTGTTCCTTCTTCTTACGGCACTTATCCGTAATTTCTACAAGGCCATTATCCACAGACTTGACGTAAAGAGGTTCGGACTCAATGCAACAAGTCGCATAAAAGCGTTTGTCTTCAGGTTTGTCTCTGTACCAGCCAAGTGGATCAGAACATCAAGGCGGTATGTGCTGAATATCTATACCTGTAATAATGCTTACGCAGATATTTTTCAGACTGATTTTGGATAACGCCTACAACTTATGGGTATGATACTGCGTATTGCCTCAAGTCGCATAGTGGGGCAAGGGGATATTGTGGGCAGAAGTGGGTATTTCAGCCTCAATTTATCTGCTAATTCAGTGATGAGAGGACGTTTAGACGCAAGAAGGACGCTGAAGAGCTTAGTTGCGGATTTGAGGAGGAATTAAAAGAAGGAGCCAGCCAGGCAAGCGTATTTCGATGATTCCGAACGGGTGTGATTTGGAGATATTCAAGCCATCTTCACGTGATAATCTTTCGTTGGAGGGCATTTCCGAAACAGATAAAGTGGCGGTTTTTACTGGTGCACATGGAATTGCCAATGGTTTGGACGCAGTGTTGGATGCTGCTGCAGTGCTGAAGGCAAAGCAACGGACGGATATTGTGTTGGCATTTATAGGAGACGGTAAAATGAAACCGCATTTGATGGAACGAGCTCGAAAAGAGCAATTGGATAATTGTCGTTTTTATAATCCGATGCCTAAGAAGGAACTAAATAAAGTTGTTGCATCAGCAGATTTGGGTTTGATGGTATTAGCTGATGTTCCGGCTTTCTACTATGGAACTTCACCTAATAAGTTTTTTGATTATATATCTTCAGGATTGGCTGTCTTAAACAATTATCCAGGTTGGCTTGCTGATATGATTCAAGAAAATAAGTTAGGGATTGTTGTTCCTCCTAAGGATGCAAATGCTTTTGCCGAAGGCTTGATTTCTTTATTGGACGATGATACATACAGAACAGAATGCGGGCAGAAGGCTAGGGCATTTGCAGAAGCTAATTTCTCAAGAAAATCATTAGCGGATAAGTTCGTTTCATTCTTGGAGGAAGTAATTTCTTTAAAATGAAGATTTTTATCGTCTTGTTATCGAAGAATAGTTTTTTTAAGGATATTAGATACGACTTCATATTGGTACATAATTATTAGAGCATGTATTCTCATTTTCTTAAGAGAGTGATTGACTTCCTTCTCGTGTTTTGCATATTGGCTTTGATTTGGCCGATACTGTTTCTTGTCGCTTTTTGGTTGCATTTTGCCAATAAGGGCTCCGGGGTCTTTTTCACTCAGGAGCGTCCAGGGAAGGATGGAAAGATTTTTAAAGTTATCAAGTTTAAGACCATGACCGATGAACGGGATGCAGAGGGGAATTTATTGCCTGATGCTGTACGTTTGACAAAAGTTGGAAGTTTTGTACGTTCTACTTCGATTGATGAGCTTCCACAACTGATTAATGTATTGAAAGGGGATATGGCTTTGATAGGTCCCCGTCCTTTATTGCCTCAATACTTACCGCTTTATAGTAAAGAACAAGCTCGTCGTCATGAAGTCCGTCCGGGGATTACGGGTTGGGCGCAAGTTAACGGGCGCAATGCTATCAGTTGGTCAAAGAAATTTAAACTGGATGTGTGGTATGTAGATCATTGTTCTTTTCTACTTGATTTGAAAATTGTTTTTATGACAATAAGAAAGGTATTTATAAGGGAAGGTATCAGCTCTGATACTTCGGCTACGATGGAAGTCTTTACTGGAAATAACTAATATCAAAACATGTATTTATATGGTGCCAGTGGTCATGCCAAAGTGATCATTGATATATTGCGTGCAAATCATGAACCGATTGAAGCGTTGTTTGATGATAATGAGGAAATTCATTGTCTTTTTGACTATCCCGTATTACGTCCGTCGAAGGTCTGCGGACCATTGATAATCAGTATTGGGAATAATGGTATTCGCAGGAAGATTGCCAAGGAGTTAAAGGTTGAATATGGCAAAGCTTTTCATCCTTCTGCAATTATATCTGAAGAAACTGAGATAAGAGAAGGCTCGGTAGTTATGCAGGGGGCAATTGTGCAGTCGGATGCTTGTATTGGCAGCCATTGTATTATCAATACCGGTGCTTCGGTGGATCATGAATGTCTGATTGCTGATTATGTGCATATTTCTCCCCATTGTACGCTTTGTGGCAATGTGCAAGTTGGCGAGGGGACATGGATTGGTGCCGGCAGTGTTGTTATTCCGGGTGTTAAGATAGGGAAGTGGAGTATTATAGGTGCTGGTTCCGTTGTTACAAAGGATATTCCGGATGGTGTGTTGGCTGTAGGGAATAGGTGTAAGATTATCAAGAATATAGTTTTGTAAATCACGTAATTTTATGGATAAGAGAATATATCTTTGCCTCGCCCACATGAGCGGCAAGGAGATAGGTTTCATACAAGAAGCCTTTGATACCAACTGGGTTGTTCCTCTCGGACCGAATGTGAATGCCTTCGAGCAGGATTTGGAATGTTTTGTAGGGCAGGATAAAAAGGTGGTGGCTTTAAGTGCTGGTACTGCCGCTGTGCATCTGGCCCTGCTTGCTTGCGGAGTTGGTCAGGGCGATGAAGTGATAGTGCAGAGCTTTACCTTTTGTGCCTCTTCCCATCCGGTGACCTACCTCGGTGCTACTCCGGTATTCGTGGATTCTGAGGCTGATACATGGAACATGGACCCGGTTCTTCTGGAGCAGACTATCAGGGAGCGTATCAACAAGACCGGGCGGAAACCTAAAGCAATTGTTCCGGTAGCTTTGTATGGAATGCCCTACAGGATAGACCAAATCATGTCAGTGGCAGATAAATATGGTATTCCGGTCATAGAGGATGCCGCCGAAGGCTTTGGAAGCAAGTTTGACGGGCAAGTCCTCGGAACTTTTGGCAAATATGGTGTGCTTTCTTTCAATGGCAACAAGATGATAACCACCAGCGGTGGCGGTGCTTTGATTTGCCCTGATGAAGAGTATAAGCGTGAGATAATGTTCTATGCTACCCAGGCCCGTGAGTCCTATCCCTACTACCAGCATGAGCGTATAGGCTATAATTATAGGATGAGTAACATTTGTGCGGGAATCGGCCGCGGTCAGATGACGGTGGTGGATGAGCATATAGCGCACCATAAGCATCTGTGCGGTCTGTATCGTAAGTTGTTGGCCGATGTGGAGGGAATTACGCTTCATGAGAATCCTTCCGGACGTTATGACAGCAATTATTGGCTGAACACGGTACTGCTTGACGGGAATCTGCATGTGAGAGGTGAGGAGGATGCCTACCGTGAGACAGTAAAAGGCGCCGTAGGTGGTGCCGCCGGTGTTACGCATGAGTCAGTGAGTGCCCATACTTCTTGTGAGCCTAACCGTAATGTAGAGGCCATGCGTGTTTGCTTGGACAGAGCCGGTATCGAGAGCCGTCCCTTATGGAAGCCCATGCACCTCCAGCCGGTTTATTCGGCTAATCCTGCCTATGTGAATGGTGTCAGTGAGGGCTTGTTCAAACGTGGTCTTTGCTTGCCGAGTGGTCCTTATGTGACGGATGAGGATGTGAGATACATAGTGAATGAAATGAAGGAGAGTATACTATGAAACTACATAGTATCAATTTTTTATGAACTAATTTCAGAAAACAGCTTCAGTGGGGCTGTTTTCTTTGTTTATAGGCATATTTGAGATAGTTACCGAGAAGTCTTCCCTGACTTCGGGGGATGTCCATAATGTGATCCTCTGTGATAGAGAGTCATAGTTGTGTGTTGCCACTCTTACTTGAATAACCGTTCTTTGGTGGTGAATAATAACCAATAAACGTTTATCAATTATGGCAGTAGTAGCTTATTTAAGAGTAAGTACAGAAAAACAGTTTTTAGAGAATCAGCGCGAGGAAATTATACGCTTCGCGGAAAAGAATGGGTTGAGCATCGACAGATGGTACATGGAGACGGTCAGCGGAAAAGTGAGTAGCAAAGAGCGTAAACTGGCGGGCTTGTTGGACCGGATGAAACCGGGAGACTCCTTGATTATAACGGAAATTTCGCGGCTTAGCCGGACACTGCTGGAGATAATGACCATTCTTAACTCCTGCATCAAAAGGGGAGTGGTGCTGTACAGTACCAAAGAGGGGTATGTGTTCCAGAATGACATCAATAGTAAAGTGCTGGGTTTTGCTTTTGGACTGATGGCCGAGATAGAGCGTAATCTGATTTCCATGCGCACCAAAGAAGCCTTGGAACGACGGAGGAAAGAAGGAAAACATCTGGGCAGGAAGAAAGGGGACACACCCAAGATGAAGATACTCTATGCGAACAAGAGGAAACTTGTAAGGGAGCACCAAAGAGGAGAGTCGTGTGCCGAACTTGCCCGGCAGATGGGAGTGTCACGGACTACGATGTTCCGTTTTCTGAGACGTTATTGAGCAATTCGGCTAAACGAAGGTGTCAAAGGTGGGATTCCTTTTGACACGCTTCGTGTGGGCTACTTATTCGGCCGATACTTCTTTCTCTTTCTTTTCCTTCCACTCTTTCCCGCGCTTGTGCAGGTTTTTCAGCTCGAATGACAGCATGATACGGAAGAAACCTATAATCAGGAATGCAAACGAAATCATGTACACGGCGTAAAGGGCGCCTACTGCCGGTTGCCACAAGATGATGAGCGAGCAGATGACGGCAAGAATACCGAAAGCAACATACCATCCCCAGTCTCTTGTCCCGTATCTTTTGAGGTCCATGGCATAGCCTACGGATGAGAAGCCGCGGAACATCAGCCAGAAGGCAATGATGAATGGAATGACTTCCATGCTGAGCATTGGGTAGGTTATCAGGTAGAATCCCAGAATCATGTCGATGATACCTCCAGCCAGATACCATCCCCAACTGGATACCCTTCTACGGTTACTTACTGCAAAGGATATTTCCAGCAGACCGCTGAACAACATGGAGACGCTGAACAGAATGCTCAATACTGCATACCCGCTGAGAGGGGAGAACATCAGGCTTATAGCCACTATTACATAAAGAATACCAAGAATGAGTGAAATCCACCAATTCTTTACTTCCTGCTGAAGTTCGTCAAAAATAGTTTTCATGTGAATTTAATTTTTTAAGTGATTATCATTAATTCGTCCGTAGAATAACAGTTTATCTGGAAAAAAGTTTCGGGTGAACTTTTTCTGTATGTAATTTGTTATGTATACATATAATTTGATAAAACTATGGCTACAACAAAATTTAAAGGACAACCGGTAAAGGTTATCGGTGAATTTATAAAGGTGGGCTCTGTTGCCCCCGATTTCGAATTGGTAAAAACAGATTTGTCTTCATTCTCTTTGAAGGAACTGAACGGGAAGAATGTTATTTTGAATATTTTCCCCAGCCTTGACACTGGTGTGTGCGCTACTTCTGTACGTAAGTTCAACAAACTGGCTGCCGGCCTGCCCGATACGGTAGTGTTGGCAATCTCCAAGGATTTACCTTTTGCACATGCACGTTTCTGTACAACGGAGGGTATTGAGAATGTGATTCCTTTGTCTGATTTCCGTTTCTCCGATTTTGATGAAAACTACGGGGTACGCATGGCCGACGGACCGCTTGCAGGTCTATTGGCGCGTTCGGTAGTGGTTATCGGTAAGGATGGTAAGATTGCCTATACGGAATTGGTACCTGAAATTACGCAAGAACCAGATTATGATAAAGCTATTGCAGCTGTAAAGTAGAAAGTTTGGATTTGGGATAAACAATAAAAAGCGGTGGACAGAATTTATCATGCTGTCCACCGCTTTTATTATCATGCCGTTTTCTTTTTTATTTCTTCTTCATTCCTTTATAGATGAAGAATGCCACGATGAGTACACCGATGCCGATAAATACATAACCTATCTCATGGCTGTATTCCGTTACTTTGGCAAGCAGCTGTTCCTCGTTCTCGATGCCGGGTACTGTGGACAAGTAATATCCGATGAAAGCCAGGATGGAATTCCAAAGGCCCGCACCCAGGGTAGTGTACAGCAAGAAAGTTCCCAGTTTCATGCGTGCCAGACCGGCAGGGATGGATATCAACTGGCGTACGGCAGGTATCAGGCGGCCGACAAAGGTTGATACGGCTCCATGCTTGTCAAAATATTCTTCCGCATGCTGCACTTTGGCTTCGTCGATGAGGCACATGTGCCCGAAACGGCTGTTGGCAAACTTGTAAATGATGGGGCGTCCCAGCCATTTTGCCAGATAGTAGTTTATCAAGGCTCCGATATTTGCCCCTATGGTTGCAAACAATACCACCAGATATATATTCATGTTGTCATTGTTGGCGGCTTTCCAAGCGGCAGGAGGGACTACAACTTCCGAAGGGAAGGGGATAAACGAACTTTCAATGGCCATCAATAAAGTGATGGTCCAGTAATTGAGGTGGTCGAGACACCATTGGATAAAGGCTACTGATTCCATTTGCTAGATTAGTGGTATATAATTACTGTTATTGTAATGCATTGAAAATATTCTTCATCACTAGGGCCAGCTCTTCCTGGTTATCTTCTTGTAGTATCTGTTGCAATTTGTCCAACTCTTCCAGCCTGAACGGATGTTCGCACAGCTGGTTGTACTTCATGAAGTTCTCCTTGTCTTTGAGCAGCATATACAGAGAGGTCAGCCTTTCGTTGATACCTTCAAAGTCCGGCTCCATCTCTTTGACATGTTCAAAGGCCAGCTTGGCATAGCTCAGTTGTCCTATTTCCATGCTACACATGCCTATTTCGTGCCAGGTATCCGCATAGGGGGCATACTCTAAGGCTTTGGCCCATCTCTTCACACCTTTCTCATACTCACCTTCTTCCATGTAGATGCGTCCCTCAATCAGGTACGGGTCTATCTCTTCGGGTGCCAGGTCGTATGCTTTTTTACAATACTGGTGTGCTTTGCGTTTCTTTCCCATCTTGTGCAGGCATAGGGCTGCATTGGCATAAAGAGAAGGCAAGGCGAAGTCATGGCTGTCTTCGGCCGTTATGGCTTTTTCCAGATAGTCGTATCCTTCTTTCCACTCTCCTTTGGAGGTTTTGTTCAGGCCGATGAAGGTGTTGATGAAACCGTGGGAGACGAGATGGAACTTTTCGGCTTGCAGGTAGTTCTCCATGGCACTTTCCTCATTTCCCAATTGGAAGAAGGAATGTCCTTTCATCAGGTAGGCATCGGCAAACTCGTCATCGGCCACCGTGGCATAGTCGCATGCTTCGATTGCTTTGTCGAACATCTGCTGGTCAAAGTAGCAACGGGCCAGTCCAAACCAGTAAGGAGCCGAATACGGATTCTTGTCAATCAGCTTATTGAAGAAGAAGGTGGCTTTTTCAAACAGTCCCTGGGCATAGTAACAATCGCCGGTGACGGCAAGGTAGGCTTCTTCTTCGGCATATTTTTCGAGTCCGCGCGTCAGCCATGTCAATGCTTTTTCCGGGAATCCCATGTCGATGTACATATAGGATACATCAACGATATTGGCCAGGTCGTCCTTATCGTCTATGCTGTCGAGTATCGCTTCTGCTTCTTCTTCTTTGCCTTCGCCCAACAGTAGGTTGGCTTTCAGCACTTTCACTTCGGAAGATTCTTCGGCAATCCGTTCCAATATATCTTTGGCTTGCTCTTTATGCTGGGTGTCGAGGAACAAGTATGCCTGTTCCACCAGCAGAGCCGTATTATCCGGATGTATTCCCAAGCCATACTCTACGACCTCGGTAGCCATGGCATATTTATGATGCACGGCATACCAGTCTGCGAGGTCGGCTAAGTCGTCTGCGTCCAGATAGATGGTTCTGTTCTCTGCTTTGGCTGCTTCATATTGTTCTGCCATTTCTTGCAGTTCTTTGTCTCTTCCGGACAGCAGGTTTTTTTTACTCATATTCTTATTTATTGATTTTACCCCAAACGTCTTTCAGACCTACAGTACGGTTGAATACCATTTTTTCTGGCGTAGAGTCTTTGTCTACATTGAAATAACCGATGCGCTGGAACTGCAGGTAGGAGAGGGGCTGCATGCCGGCAGCGTACTTCTCGATGTAGCAGCAGGGCAGCACATTCAGGGAGTCGGGGTTGATCATTTCTTTCATGGCTTCCAGTGCGTCGCAGTTCTTTGCTTCGCGGATGGCGGCCATCTCATCACGCGGGTTCTCCACTTTCCACAGGCGGTCGTAGAGACGCACTTCTGCTTCGAGGCAGTGGGCACAACTTACCCAGTGGATGGTGCCTTTCACCTTACGGTTGGCTCCGGGCAGACCGCTCTTGGTATCGGGGTCGTATTCGCAATATACTTCGGTGATTTCACCGGCGTCGTTCTTCTTGCAGCCTGTGCATTTCACGATGTATCCGCTTTTCAGACGCACTTCCTGTCCCGGAGTCATACGGAAATATTTCTTCGGGGCGTCTTCCATGAAGTCGTCGCGTTCTATCCACAGTTCGCGGCTGAATTCGATGACGTGGTTGCCTTCTTCGGGATGTTCGGGGTTGTTGACAGCTTCCATTTCCTCCACCTGTCCTTCGGGATAGTTAGTGATGATGAGCTTCACGGGGTTCAGTACGGCGGATACGCGGGTGGCACGGCTGTTCAAGTCTTCGCGGACAGCGCTTTCCAGCAGGGCGAAGTCATTCAGGGCATCATAAGTGGTATAACCTATCTTGTCGATGAACTTATGGATGGACTCCGGCGAGTAGCCGCGACGGCGGAAACCGCAGAGAGTCGGCATACGGGGGTCGTCCCAACCGTTTACCAGATGTTCTTTTACCAGAATCAGCAGGTTACGCTTGCTCATCAAGGTGTAGTTCAGGTTCAGTTTGTTGAACTCATACTGATGAGGACGGTTGTCGTCCAGATCTTTACCCTCTTTTACCCAGTCCACGAACAGGTCGTACAACGGACGGTGGGGTACGAACTCCAGTGTGCAGAGCGAGTGTGTCACGCCTTCGAAGAAGTCGCTTTGTCCGTGGGCGAAGTCGTACATCGGATAAGCCTTCCAAGTGGTACCCGTGCGATGGTGCGGATGCTTCACTACACGGTAGATGATGGGGTCGCGGAAGTGCATGTTGGGGCTTGCCATGTCTATTTTGGCACGGAGCACCATGGCACCTTCCTCAATCTCGCCGCTGTTCATCTTCTGGAATAAATCCAGTGTCTCTTCAATGGGGCGGTTGCGGTAAGGGCTTTCCACACCGGGCTGGGTGGGGGTGCCTTTCTGGGCGGCAATCTGCTCGGAAGTCTGTTCGTCGATGTATGCCTTGCCCTCTTTGATGAGGCGGATAGCGAAATCCCATAATTGCTGGAAGTAGTCGGATGCATAATATTCGTTTCCCCACTGGAATCCGAGCCATTGGATGTCCTCCTTGATGGCTTCCACGTATTCCATATCTTCTTTGGTCGGGTTGGTGTCGTCAAAACGCAGGTTGCAGACACCGCCGTGTGCGGCGGCAATACCGAAATCAAGGCAGATGGCCTTGGCGTGTCCGATGTGGAGGTAACCGTTTGGTTCGGGCGGGAAGCGTGTCTGTACTTTTCCCCCGTTTTTACCCTCTTTCAAATCGTTTTCTACTATTTGCTCAATGAAGTTCAAGCTCTTTTTTTCGCTTGTTTCTTCGCTCTTTATTTCTGCCATAATGTTACTATTTTCGTATCGTGGGGACAAAGATAGGGTAAAAAAATGAAGAATGAAGAATGAAGAATGAAGATTTATTCTTTATGTACTGGGATATATCCGCTCTCTTTGATGATTTTCTGTCCTGCGGCAGACAAGATGAAATCGAGCAGAGGGGCTACGATCGAGGCGTTTTTTCGGTTATAATAATAGTATAGCGGGCGTACTATCGGATAAGTCTTATTGATGGCATTCTCCAGCGTGGGAGCGGCATAATGCTGCCCGTCGTATGAAACGGCGAGTGTCTTGATACGCGGCGATACATAGGCTAGGCCCACATATCCGATGGCACCGCGTGTCTGGCTGACGGATTGGATAATGGCTCCCGTGGCAGGCATGGAGAGACTGCTGCTCATGTAGTTCTTGTTTTTCAGTACACTTTCCTTGAAGAACTCGTAGGTACCGGAGGAAGTCTCTCGGGAGTAGACTACGATTTTGCGGTCGTCTCCGCCCACTTGCTGCCAGTTGGTGATTTTGCCCCGGAAGATATCTTCCAGTTGTTGGCGGGTCAGTTGTTTCACCGGGTTGGAGGGGTGAACCACTACGGCAAGGGCGTCGTAGGCGATGGGTACTTCTGCCAAGTCTTCTCCGGCAGCTTTGACTTTCATCTTTTCGCTGAATTTGATGGCGCGTGAAGCCATGGCGATGTCCGTGGTTTGGTCCAGCAGGGCTGAAATACCGACACCTGTTCCACCGCCGGTCACGGTGACACGGGCAGACGGGTTTAAGATCATAAAGCGTTCGGCGGTCTGCTGCGCTATGGGGAGCACGGTGTCGCTGCCTTTGATGCGTTGCGCCTGCATGCCGGTGGTGGCTGTCAGTGCGAGGAGTAGAAGTAATTCTCTTGTCTTCATAAAACACATGATGCAAATTGGGTAAACACATGATGCAAATTAAGGTAATGGATATTACAAATGTGTTACATGGAATGTGCTTTGAGTCGTTGTAATAGTTTTGTAACACCTTTGAAACATTTCTTTCAAACGTTAGTCACACTGCCTTAACATCCGGCCCGTTCCTTTGCATACAGAAATCAATAGGCAACATGAAAAAGATTTTTGAGAAGATTGTAGAAGGTATACTGGCTTGTAGCGGCTTTGTGACGAGTCTTACCATCGTACTTATCGTCGTGTTCCTCTTTTCCGAAGCGCTGGGCTTGTTCAGCAGCAAGGTGATAGAAGAAGGGTATGTATTGGCCTTGAATAAGGAGAACCGGGTGGGCGAACTGACTCCGGCACAGATAAAGAATGTTTTTGATGAAGAGCTGACAAACTGGAACGAAGTGGGAGGGGAGGACCTTCCTATCCGCCTTTTCCGTTTGGAGGACATCACACTGTATTATACGGAAGAGCAGTTGGGCGCTTCCTACGAAAATGCAGGTGCCTGTATTACGGAGCTGGTGGAGCGTACGCCTGGCATTATAGCCTTTGTACCGCAGCAGTTCATTGTCCGTCCGGACTCGGTGCATCTGCTGAAAGACAACACCATTTCGGTGAAGGACGTCTTTGCCGGTGCCGAATGGTTTCCCACGGCAACACCTGCTGCGCAGTTCGGCTTTTTGCCGCTCATTACGGGGACGCTGTGGGTCAGTCTGTTTGCCATCCTCTTTGCATTGCCGTTTGGTCTGTCGGTGGCAATCTATATGTCGGAGGTAGCCAATTCCCAGGTAAGGAATCTGCTGAAGCCCATCATTGAGTTGCTGAGTGGCATACCGTCGGTGGTCTACGGCTTTTTCGGCTTGATTGTCATTGTGCCGTTTTGCAGCAGGTGTTCAACTTGCCGGTAGGCGAGAGCGGGCTGGCGGGCAGCATTGTGCTTGCCATTATGGCGTTGCCCACCATCATTACGGTGACGGAAGATGCGATGCGGAATTGTCCCCGTGCCATGCGCGAAGCCAGTCTGGCACTGGGAGCGTCGCAATGGCAGACTATATATAAGGTGGTGATTCCTTACTCCATTTCGGGCATCACCTCCGGAGTGGTGTTGGGCATCGGCCGTGCGGTGGGCGAGACGATGGCGGTGCTGATGGTGACGGGCAACGCCGCCGTCATTCCCCATACCATCCTGGAACCGCTGCGCACCATTCCGGCAACGATTGCCGCGGAGCTGGGCGAGGCACCTGCCGGCGGACCTCACTACGAAGCATTGTTCCTACTGGGTGTCGTGCTGTTCTTCATCAGTTTATTGATAAATTTCACGGTGGAAGCAGTTTCGCCAAGACGAAAATAAAAGAAGGTAGATATGGTCAATAGAAAGCATCTTTCGCAAAACATGGCATTCGGCTTGTTCCGTCTGTTGAGCCTGAGTGTGGTGGGGATTCTTTTTGCTATCCTCGGTTTTATTATATATAAAGGTATAGGAGTAATCAGTTGGGAGTTCCTCACTACGGCTCCTACCAACGGTATGACTGCCGGTGGAATCCTTCCTGCCATTGTAGGTACGTTCTGCTTGATGGCGGGCAGTGCGCTGTTCGCTTTTCCGGTGGGAGTGATGAGTGGCATTTATATGAACGAGTATGCGCCGAAAGGCAAGCTGGTCCGCTTTATCCGGATGATGACCAATAACCTGAGCGGTATTCCGTCCATTGTGTTCGGTTTGTTTGGTATGGCACTGTTTGTCAACTATATGGATTTTGGAGACAGCATCCTGGCAGGTTCGTTGACGCTGGGTCTGCTAAGTCTGCCTTTGGTTATCCGCACCACGGAAGAAGCGCTGAAAGCCATCCCCGACAGCATGCGTGAGGGAAGCCGCGCGTTGGGAGCTACCAAGCTGCAAACCATCTGGCATGTGATTCTGCCTATGGGGATGCCCAACATCATTACCGGACTGATTCTGGCTTTGGGACGTGTATCGGGTGAAACGGCACCCATCCTTTTCACCTGTGCCGCCTACTTCCTGCCACAGCTGCCTACAAGTATCTTCGACCAGTGCATGGCGCTTCCTTATCACCTCTACGTCATCTCTACCAGCGGCACCGATATGGAAGCGCAGCTTCCCATTGCCTACGGCACGGCACTGGTGCTGATACTCATTATCCTCCTGGTGAACCTGCTGGCGAACGCCCTGCGGAAATACTTTGAGAAGAAGATTAAGACGAATTGAAAACATATACAATAGGTATGAAGAACAAGATAGAAACCCTTGACGTGAACTTCTGGTATGGCGATTTCCATGCCCTGAAAGGCATCAGCATGGACATTGAGGAGAAGTCTGTGATAGCCTTCATCGGTCCCTCGGGCTGTGGAAAGTCTACCTTCCTGCGCCTGCTGAACCGCATGAACGATTTGATTCCCGACACCCGTCTGACTGGCGAGATACGCATTGACGGACAAGACATCTATGGAAAAGGAGTGCAAGTGGATGAACTCCGCAAGAACGTGGGCATGGTGTTCCAGCGCCCCAATCCTTTCCCAAAAAGCATCTTCGAGAACGTTGCCTACGGACTCCGTGTGAATGGCATCACCGATAACGCCTTCATCCGTCAGCGGGTGGAAGAAACCCTGAAAGGCGCCGCTCTTTGGGACGAGGTGAAGGACAAGCTGAAAGTCTCTGCCTACGCCCTCTCCGGCGGTCAGCAGCAACGTCTCTGCATAGCCCGTGCCATGGCCGTATCTCCTTCAGTCCTGCTGATGGATGAGCCGGCATCCGCCCTCGACCCCATCTCCACTGCCAAGGTGGAAGAGCTTATCCACGAGTTGAAGAAGCAGTACACTATCGTCATCGTCACCCACAACATGCAGCAGGCCGCGCGTGTCAGTGACAAGACAGCCTTCTTCTATATGGGGCAGATGGTGGAGTTTGGAGATACCCGGAAGATATTTACGAATCCCGATAAGGTGGAGACGCAGAACTACATCACGGGACGCTTCGGGTAGCGGATTGTTCCATACAAGCAAAAATAAGTTGTACAAAAGTAATCTTAAAATAGAAACATTATGGTGAAGTTTATCGAATCTGAACTCGTCTTGCTGAAAAAGGAAATAGACGAAATGTGGACCCTGGTATATAATCAGCTCGACCGTGCAGGTGATGCCGTGCTTACGCTGGACCGGGAACTGGCCCAGCAGGTATTGGTGCGCGAACGTCGCGTCAATGCTTTCGAACTGAAAATAGACAGCGACGTGGAGGACATCATTGCCCTTTACAACCCCGTTGCCATCGACCTGCGCTTTGTGCTTGCCATGCTCAAAATCAATACGAACCTGGAGCGTCTGGGCGACTTTGCAGAAGGCATCGCCCGCTTTGCCCTCAACTGCCACGAACCGGCATTGGACACTGAGCTGGTCAAGCAACTCCGTCTCGAAGAGATGATAGCCCAGGTGCTCTCCATGCTCGAGCTTGCCAAGCAGGCACTTCAGGAGGAGAGCCAAGAATTGGCTACCGCTGTGTTTGCAAAGGACAATATGCTGGACGAAATCAATGCGGAGGCCACTGCCATTCTTGCCGACTACATCAGCCGGCATCCGGAGAGTGCACTCTCTTGTCTGAACCTGGTGAGCGTGTTCCGCAAGTTGGAGCGCTCCGGCGACCACATCACGAATATTGCCGAAGAAATAGTGTTCTTTATCGACGCAAAAGTGTTAAAACATAGCGGGCAGACAGACGAACACTACTTAAATGATAAGAAATAAACAAAATTTTAGGATAATTTCAGTGTTTCATGGAAAATAGCCTTATATTTGTCCATTGAAAACGATTGCAGGTGTAGAAAAATGCTTTGAAATGATAATAAACTTAAATGATTTTTCAAAAAGATGTTATAAGACATGTTTTTTAATTTGGTTAGTATCACGAAAAGCGCCTATATTTGCATCGTTATCCTGAAAACAATCTTTTTACCTTAAAAAAAAACTAATACCTATTGAAAACTTAAAAAGGGGGCTTTGTGAAAAGCTTCCTTTTTTTTGTACCTATACGAAGGGCTTTTTGTATCTTTGCGCATATTAATAATAAATCGTGTATAACCTAAAAGTATATAGAACCATGTTTTCCGGAATAGTAGAAGAATGTGCCACATTGGTGGCGATGGTCAAAGACCAGGAGAATGTACATTTTACTTTCAAGTGTTCATTCGTCAGTGAATTAAAAATAGACCAAAGTGTGTCTCACAACGGTGTTTGCCTTACAGTAGTCAGTCTGACAGATGATACCTATACCGTGACGGCCATGAAGGAAACGCTGGACCGTTCCAATCTTGGCTTGTTGCAGGTGGGAGATAAAGTGAATGTGGAACGCAGCATGATGATGAACGGGCGGCTGGACGGTCATATTGTGCAAGGACATGTGGATCAGACTGCCACTTGCATCGATATAAAGGATGCTGAAGGGAGCTGGTATTTTACTTTCAGATATGCGTTTGACAAGGAAATGGCAAAGCGCGGCTACATCACGGTGGACAAAGGCTCGGTTACGGTGAATGGTGTGAGTCTGACCGTGTGCGATCCCACCGACGATACTTTCCAGGTGGCCATTATTCCTTACACCTTTGAGCATACCAATTTCCATGCTTTCAAAGTGGGCAGTGTGGTGAATCTGGAGTTCGATATCATTGGTAAGTACATCAGCCGCATGATACAATATAAATAAGGTAACGGCACTATGGACGATTTCCTGCAATTAGTGGCATCCCGTCAGAGTGACCGTGCCTATGATATGACTCGTGCCGTGGAGCCTGAGAAATATCGGTGATTTACTTTTTAGACACAGATGACGCAGATGACGCGGATTTTTTTAATATTCCAATCCGCGTCATCCGCGTCTAAAAAATAATCAAAAAGAAAGCAGATACGGAGTTTCCGGAAAGACTTCCGCGTGCTTACAAATCCTTCAGCAGCACCTTGCTTGCATTCTTGTAGTATTCCTCCCGTGCCTTCAGCAATGCTCCCCATTGGTTGTTGAATTCATTTTCCTTATCAATTTTGAAATCTTCTGAGCCGTGCGTGTCCAGTTTGTCCAGTAGGAGGGCCACATTCATTTTGTTGATATCCATGGAAGGCTGGTAAGCGATGTCTTCACTCTTTTCATCGGTCACCACTTCATGTAGGAGGTTGATTTCCTGCAATTCATAAAGGGTTTCGTGTGTCAGCCGGATGGGAATCTGGCACTCTTCGGATATCTCTTCGGCTGTATAGGGCTGGACGTCTTGTTCAAAGCGCTTGGCTATGAGAGACATTATCAGGATGGAGATAAAATCGCGGTAGCGCCGGCTGATATTGCGCGCATCCTTGTCGAAGCTGAAGTTCCGGATATTCTGTCCGGCGTAGGTCAGTTCGGCACCGAATAGGCAGATGGTCCAGGATACCTGCAACCATAGCAGAAACATCGGAAGGGCGGCAAAACTACCATAGATGGCATTGTAACGGGAAACCCACAACTGGCTGCTGATGTAAAGGAATTGGAATGCCTGGTGTGCCGTACCTGCCAGAATACCGGATATGAGTGCGTGTTTCAGCTTGACCTTTGTATTCGGCATAAAGACGTACAGTGCTGTAAACATGAACCAGGTCAGCACGAAGGGGATGAGGCGCACCATAAACTTGCCGACGGGAGCCAGCAGGGTAAAGTCTTCGAGGTTCTTCACCATCGTACTCATGAAGATGGAAAGACCACCGGACACCACCAGCAGAATGGGCATCAGCAGAAGCATAGAGAAGTAATCCGTTATTTTGCGGTACATGCTGCGCGCCTTTTTCACCTGCCAGATGCGGTTGAAGGTGATTTCCATATTGTTGATTAGATTCAGGACTGTCCACAGCAACATAATCAGACCCACTCCGATGAATATTCCACTCTTGGTCTGAGACAAATACGAATTCACGAATTGCAGGATGACTTCCGTGGTTTCCGTAGGACCGCCGAAACCGTTGACAATCTGGCTTTCCATCAGATTATCGAATCCGAAACCGCGGGCTATGGCAAACAAAATGGCAAGAATAGGCACGATGGCAAGCAGCGTACTGTAAGTCAGCGCCGAGGCTTTGTTTACTATCCGGTCTTTGGTGAAGCGGTTGATGCAAAGATAAATCGTCTTGATGATATTGTATACGGAAAAGGTCGTTCGCGTGACTTCATCTTCCGTAATACGCCAGATGTCGTAGGTGAGGAATTTCCAAAGGGCAGCAATACGCTTGTTCATGCTATTATCTCGATTATCCATTGTCAATAAAAAAGCAGTCAGTCTGTAAGCCGGGTTCTGTTCTTCTGTTTCTGAAAAAGCCTAATTAGGAATTATCCATTCTTCATTATCCATTCTCCATTAAAGAAGTGTCTGTCATTTATCTGAGCCGCATGTCACCATACAAGCTTTAGCGGTCTACCCTCCGACGTGGGGCGAGCAACCCTCATAATGTCGGTTTACATGACCTTACAACTCCCAAGACGCACAGCCCTTGTGTCGCCACAAGACTGGTAGGCTCTTACCCCACCTTCTCACCCTTACCGTAGCCCAAGGGCGACGGCGGTTATTTTCTTCTACGTTACTCCACCTTTGCAGATAGCTTTCTGTTAGGAAGTAGGATGCTCTGCGTTGCCCGGACTTTCCTCATACGCACGAGGCGCAAGCGACAGACCGACCAACTGCTTTATAGGGTACAAAGATACGGAATATTAATGAAGAATGAAGAATGAAGGATGAAGAATTTGTTGTGCAGTGTGCGGATGCAGTACGGATGAATCCTTCATTCTTCATTCTTTACCCTTAATTATCTTAAAAACATGTATCTATTTCGGAATAAATTCGTAGCTTTGCTATTAGTAATAACCCCCAAATCCTTTTGGCCAATGAAAAAGTTATCCTCTCTTTTTTCTTTATTTCTGTTAATCCCGCTTTTTGCTGTCGCTTCGGAAGTGGGTGACCGTACAATACCTGCAGAAGTGGCGCAACTCGCTGACAGTTTGAAACAAAAGTTTGCACCGGACAAGCGCGTGGCTTTGTTCGATGTGGATTACTCTTTCTCCGGAAAGAATGTGATGTTGCGTGGTGTCACCACTTCGGCAGAGGCAAAGACGGCTTTGCTGGATGGTTTGGCAAAGAAAGGATATGCGGTGATGGATTGTCTGCAAGTGCTTCCGGATGAGGCCGGACTTGAAGGCAAGACGTATGGCATTGTCAATGTGTCTGTGTGCAATCTTCGGGTAGCCCCGGATTTCTCTTCAGAAATGATGACGCAAGGCTTGATGGGTATGCCGGTGCGGGTGTTGCAGCGCGACGGCTGGTACCGTATCCAGACACCGGACAACTACATTGCATGGGTACACCGAGTAGGCATACATCCCGTCACGCGGGAAGAGCTGACCGCTTGGAGCAATGCAGAGAAAATAGTGGTGACTTCGCATTATGGCTTTGTCTACTCACAGCCCAGCCAGGCATCGCAGACCGTCTCTGATGTTGCTGCAGGAAACCGCCTGAAGTGGGAGGGGACAAAAGGTGCCTTTTATAAGGTGGCTTATCCCGACGGCCGTCAGGGATATATCTCCAAATCCATCTCCATGCCTGAGAAGAAATGGCGTGCCACCTTGAAGCAGGATGCCGCCAGCATTATAGCCACGGCGCATAGCATGATGGGCATCCCTTATCTTTGGGCTGGCACTTCCTCCAAAGGGGTGGATTGTAGCGGCTTCATGCGCACCGTTCTTTTCATGCACGACATCATCATTCCGCGGGATGCTTCCCAGCAGGCATACGTGGGCGAGCATATCGATATCACTCCTGATTTCAGTAACCTCCAGCCGGGCGATTTGATTTTCTTCGGGCGCAAGGCGACGCCGGAACGCAAGGAACGTGTGGTACATGTCGGCATGTATATCGGCAACAAGCGTTTCATCCATTCGCAAGGCGATGTGCGCGTCAATAGCTTCAGCCCCGACGACGAGCTGTTCGATGAATACAACCTCGGTAGACTGTTGTTCGCTACGCGCGTGTTACCTTATATAAATAAGGAGGCGTCGCTCAATACAACGGAAACGAATCCATTTTATTCAATGTAATAATGTGCTAATGTGCCAATATGCCAATGACCTGCGGCGTGACGGTGCAAACATAACGTAGCATATACATAGCGCAGCCCATTGGCACATTAGCCCATTAGCATATTGGCACATTTAATACACACACAATTATGTCAAACAGAAGAGATTTCCTGAAAACCGCCGCTTTTGCCGCACTCGGCTCAGGCATGGCAATCAATCATGTATTTGCCGGAGGAAATGACGCTCCTTCCTTGTTCAACGTGAACAGTAGGGCAGGTGTAACCCCCAAAATGAAACTGCGTTTCTTCCCCTATGAACTGAAATTGCGCCATGTCTTTACAGTGGCCACCTACTCGCGTACTACCACTCCCGACGTTCAAGTCGAGATAGAATATGATGGCATTATCGGTTATGGTGAAGCCTCCATGCCCCCGTACCTGCAACACGAACTAGGCACGATGGACAGTGTACTGGCTTTTCTGAAGAAGGTGCAGGATGTTATCGGCCAATTCTCAGACCCCTTTCAGCTGGAAGATATACTGGCTTATATAGACAGCCTCTCGGCAGGGGATTCCGCTGCTAAAACTGCTGTGGACATCGCCTTGCACGACCTTGTGGGCAAACTGTTGCAAGCCCCTTGGTATAAGATATGGGGGTTGGACAAGGAAAAGACTCCCTCTACAACTTTCACCATCGGTATTGATACGGCCGACGTGGTGCGTGAAAAGACGAAAGAGTGTGCCGACCAGTTCAATATCCTTAAAGTGAAGCTGGGGCGGGAGAACGACAAGGAAATGATAGAGACCATCCGTTCGGTGACGGACCTTCCGATTGCCATTGATGCCAACCAGGGTTGGAAGGACAAACATCATGCGCTCGATATGATACATTGGCTGCACGAAAAAGGAATTGTCATGATAGAGCAACCGATGCCCAAGGAACAACTGGACGATATTGCATGGGTCACCCAGCAAAGCCCGTTGCCCATATTTGCCGATGAGTCCATTCAGCGTCTGAAGGATGTGGCAGGCTTGAAGGGTGCCTTTACGGGCATCAACATCAAGCTGATGAAGTGTACCGGCATGCGCGAAGCCTGGAAGATGGTGACTTTGGCACGTGCATTGGACATGAAAGTGATGGTAGGATGTATGACCGAGACCTCTTGTGCCATTACCGCTGCCTCCCAATTCTCTCCGGCAGTGGACTTTGCCGACTTGGACGGTAGTCTGCTGATTGCGAACGACCGTTTCAAGGGTATGGAGGTTGTGAAAGGTAAGATAACGTTGCCCGATTTGCCGGGTATTGGAGTGGTGAAGTTATGAGAAAGCTATTGTATACCGTCGCTCTGTTTGTGATGGCTTCTGCATGCAGCACGAAGCCCGAGAGCAAGCCCTATAATTGGGAGGACGACCTGTACCAACGTCTGCTTACGGATTTCTGTATGACGGAATCCCAGGTGAAGGACTATATCCGCAAGTATATTCCCGACGTGACCGATGAGCAGATGCGCCAGTGGGAAGCCTCCAAAGCTTTGGAGTGCATGATGCTGGATGGAGAGAAACGCTATTTCCGCAATGCCGGACCTAATCTGTTTCGTGTGGACTCCACTTGCTATGACATCAAGATAGCCAAGGAAGGCACTTCGCCGAGTGGCAGCGAGAAAGTGAATATGGAGAACCTGCCCGAAATCATTTCTGCTGTGAAGAAAGAGGGCAAGGCCATTGTTGCGCCGAAGCGCATGCGCGTCACCTACACGTTGACCGTAGATACCAATGCCGTGCCTGCCGGGAAAATCATCCGTTGCTGGTTACCCTATCCCCGTCAGGACCAGGCCCGGCAGCAGGATGTCAAGTTCATTTCGGCCAGCGAACCGCAATACACCTTTTCGTCGCCCGAGTGCCGTCACAGTACATTGTACATGGAGAAACGTGCTGTCGAAGGCGAACCGACCGTATTCTCCGAAACCTTTGAGTTTACCGCCAACGGCGAATGGCATAATCTGAAGCCGGAAGATGTGCAGCCCTATGATACGACGACCGCCCTTTATAAGGAATATACTGCCGAGCGTGAGAAGCATATCGTCTTTTCCCCGCGCTTGCGCGAACTTGCTGCCAAATTGACAGCCGGTGAAACCAACCCCTACCTGAAAGCCAAACGTATCTTCCGTTGGGTGAATGACAACTTCCCGTGGGCTTCTGCACGCGAATATTCCACCATTGAGAATATCCCGGAATATGTGTTGGACAACCGTCACGGAGACTGTGGCCAAGTCAGCCTGCTGTTCATTACGCTTTGCCGCATCAGTGGTATTCCCGCACATTTCCAGAGCGGCTTCATGATGCATCCCCGTGCATGGAATCTGCACGATTGGGCAGAAGTCTACTTCGAGGGTGTGGGTTGGGTGCCTGTCGACCAGTCATTCGGCATTCCTGCCTTTGCCCGCAATGCCGACGAAGAATATTTCTTCCTGGGTGGTATAGACTCTTGGCGCATGATTGTGAACACTGATTACGGCATGCCGCTACAGCCCGAAAAGCAGTATCCCCGCAGCGAGACCGTCGACTTCCAGCGTGGCGAGGTGGAGTGGGAGGGAGGTAACCTCTACTTCCCGCAGTGGGGCTACCACATGGACATTGATTACTTGAATTATTAAGGTGCTATCTGCCCTCTAAAAACAGATGATGCGTTCAGCCCGAACACATCATCTGTTTGGTATAAACGCATCATCTGTTTACCCCAAATGCATCATCCGTTTCGGCCGCAACGGGTGATGCGTCTTTTTATACCCTATCTGTCAGTTCTTTAACAGTCAGCAATCGTACATAAATGCTAATTTGTCAGTCTTTGCCGTTAACCGCTGTTAAGCCCTAAATATCCTCTGTTAAAAGAGAACAAAAAAGAGTGACAAGCGGAATAACTGAACGTTTTTTGTCGTTATTTTAACGTCGTAATGTTAAACGAAACTTGAATATTAACAATTTAAAGAATAGGAAGAATAGTATGAAACAGACAACAAAAAACATCCTTGGAGTTGCGGCTATCGTGCTCCTGAGCTCTGGAGTGGCTGGATTGACCACTTATAAGATGCTGAATAAGGAAAAGCCTGCCGCATTCAGCGAGTTGTTCCAACAGAACCCCAATAATCTGCTACCGGCGGCTTTCCATGCAACGGATGCCCAGCCAGTGGATTTGACACAAGCAGCGGAGAGTTCGCTCCATGCTGTAGTGCATATACGTGCCACTCAGTTGAGTAAGACCCAGACGGTACAAGAACAGCCGGATATTTTTGACTTCTTCTTTGGAGACGGTCGTGGACGCCAGCGCCAGATACAGACCCAGCCGCGTGTAGGTTTCGGTTCGGGTGTCATCATCTCCAAAGACGGATATATTGTGACGAACAATCACGTGGTGGAAGGTGCTGATGAAATCACTGTGAAACTGAATGACGACCGTGAGCTGAAAGGACGCATCATCGGTACTGACCCCAGCACGGACTTGGCATTGATTAAGATTGAAGGGGATGACTTTCCGACAATTCCGGTTGGTGACTCCGACCAGTTGAAGGTGGGAGAATGGGTATTGGCAGTAGGTAATCCGTTCAACCTGAACTCTACCGTAACAGCTGGTATCGTCAGTGCAAAAGCCCGTTCCATTGGCTCTTCTGCCTCCAATGGACAAGCTGCAAACATCCAGTCTTTCATTCAGACGGATGCTGCCATCAACCAAGGTAATAGTGGTGGTGCGTTGGTGAATGCCAAAGGCGAGCTGGTTGGTATCAATGCCATGCTTTACTCACCCACGGGTGCTTATTCCGGCTATGGTTTTGCCATCCCTACCAGCATTATGACAAAGGTGGTAGCCGACTTGAAACAGTTTGGTACCGTGCAGCGCGCGCTCCTTGGCATCAAGGGTAGTGATTTGAGCACAGACCTGCAGATGGACGAACGCTGGACCGAAGAACTGAAGAAGAAGGCCGACGAACTTGGTGTGAAAGAGGGTATCTATGTGGCCGAAGTTGTTGAAGGTGGTTCCGCTGCCGGCATCTTGAAGGAAAATGATGTAATCATAGCATTGAACGGCAAGAAGATTCACAAGTTCTCGGATTTGCAGGAAATGCTGGCAAAACACCGTCCGGGCGACAAAGTGAAGGTAACAGTGGTTCGTGACAAGAAGGAAAAGGAATTCGAAATCACGCTGAAGAATGAGCAAGGCACTACGAAGGTAGTGAAGGATGCCGGAATGGAAATCTTGGGTGCAGCCTTCAAGCCCGTATCTTCCGAGCTGAAGAAGCAGTTGAACCTGGGTTACGGTCTGGAAGTTACCGGGGTTACCAATGGCAAGATGGCCGATGCAGGTATCCGCAAGGGCTTCATCATTCTGAAAGCCAACGGAGTGCCGATGAAGACGGTAGACGATTTGGAAAAGGCGATGAAAGAGGCAAGAAAGTCTCCTGAGCAAGGTTTGTTCATCACCGGTATGTTCCCGTCAGGAAAACGTGCAATGTATGCCGTTGATTTGACTCAAGAATAAAAAATAGGGATAGTTAGGTAAGAAGATTGTAATATTAGCTAACAATAGCGAAAAAGGGGGTGTCGGTACAATACATACCGGCATCCTTTTTGTTATATAGGATAAGATATAAATAAGGTGAAAAAGTTGGGATGAAATTATTGTAACAAAATAATTTGTCGTACCTTTGCAACCCAAATCTGTATTATAAGAATGAGACAACTTAAAATTACAAAAAGTATCACTAACAGAGAGAGCGCTTCTCTTGACAAGTATTTACAGGAAATAGGCCGTGAAGACCTGATTACTGTAGAGGAAGAGGTAGAGCTCGCTCAGCGTATCCGTAAAGGCGACCGGGTAGCATTGGAAAAACTGACACGTGCCAACTTGCGTTTCGTCGTGTCTGTAGCCAAGCAGTATCAAAACCAAGGTTTGAGTTTGCCCGACTTGATTAACGAGGGTAATTTAGGACTGATCAAGGCTGCCGAAAAGTTCGATGAAACCCGAGGCTTCAAGTTTATCAGTTACGCCGTATGGTGGATTCGTCAGTCTATTCTCCAGGCATTGGCAGAACAGTCACGTATTGTCCGTTTGCCGTTGAATCAGGTAGGCTCGTTGAACAAGATCAGCAAAGCCTTTTCTAAATTCGAACAGGAAAACGAACGTCGTCCTTCTCCGGAAGAACTGGCCGATGAACTGGAAATACCTGTAGACAAAATCTCGGACACGTTGAAGGTGTCCGGCCGTCACATTTCGGTGGACGCACCTTTTGTAGAAGGAGAAGACAACAGCTTGCTGGATGTGCTTGTGAACGACGACTCGCCTATGGCAGACCGTTCCTTGGTTAATGAGTCACTTGCGAGGGAAATTGATAGAGCACTCTCTACGCTGACCGAAAGGGAGAAGGATATTATCCAGATGTTTTTCGGTATCGGACAGCAGGAAATGACGTTGGAAGAAATCGGCGATAAATTCGGCCTCACTCGTGAGCGCGTACGCCAGATTAAGGAAAAAGCCATTAGAAGATTAAGACAAAGTAATCGTAGTAAATTGCTCAAATCTTATTTGGGATAAATAAGAAATATCAGTTTCCGACAAATAGAAGGAATTAAAAACCGTACGTCTTTAGTAGGCGTGCGGTTTTTTTTATATCTTTGCCCCATTGATAATTCATAACTTATAACTCATAACTCAATGAAATACGTTCGTATACTTTGTGCCGTAGCTTTGGTTTTTGCGTTGTGTTCGGCTTTTACAATGAAAGATAAGGAAAAGGCTGTATATGCTTTTGGGGTGGCGGCTTCTTTCAATGACTCCATCGTATATTATACAGACATCCAGGTATTGGACAGCGTAGAGCTGGATAAGAATGGATTCTTGCCCAAGCGTGATTTATACACTTACCAGCTTAAGAACTATCTGGAGTACAATCTGAAGAAACCTGATTATACTTGCATGATTTATTTCGCTGAAAACAAGAAAAAGTTGGAAAAAGAGGCTGTAAAGGTAAAAGGCAAGTATAAAAAGAGTAAGAATATGGTTTTGCAGGTGGTGAAGCCTGAGGCTTTCACATTTGCAAAACCGCAGGAATAAGATTTCAAGTATGAAAACAAAACTATATCTTCTTTTTTTCTTCGTTTTCCCCTTGTTCATGTCGGCGTGTCGTGGTGATGACCCGATACCTGATCCTCCGGTTGATGGGAAACGTACTGTGCTGGTATATATGGCAGCGGATAATAGTATAAATCCATTGGCTAGCTTTACGGATGGGGATTTGGAGGAATTGAAAGCTGGGATGGCTTCAATTGATAATACATCTGATATGCATTTATTGGTGTATATAGATACGGGATTTCCTCGTTTGATTGAAATTGAAAATAAAGGTGGTACTGTTGTTGAAACAATAGTCAAAGAATACGAAGATAGAAATTCGTGCGGAGTCGCTGAGACGCAAGAGGTATTCAATGATGTGTTTGGGAATTCTTTATATAAAGCGGAAAGTTATGGTTTGATTTATTGGTCGCATGGGGAAGGATGGATACCTACTCCATTGCCTTCTACTCGCTGGATAGGAAATGATAAGACTGGAGGAGGGCATTATATGAATATTGAGGACTTGAAGTTAGTATTACAGAACGCTCCTCATTTTGATTTTATTATGTTTGATGCTTGCTTTATGCAGTCGGTGGAAGTCGCGTATGAGTTGCGTGATTGTTGCGATTACTATATTGGTTTCCCTGCTGAGAATCCTGGTCCTGGTGCTGCCTATGATAGAATGTTTCCATTTATATTTCAGAAAGGTGCAGCGGTAGAAATGGCTATTGGGACTTTTGCTGCTTATGATGAAATTTATACTGGAAAAATAGGAAGTAATAGCAATTGGACAATGGGCACTGCTATAGATGTGCTGAAATCTTCTGAGCTTGAGAACTTAGCTGCTGCTACAGCAAATGCTTTGTCGGGAGTGACAGCAGATAGAGAAGTTCTTCGGTCATCGGTCTTTGATTATGATCAGCGTAAAGTAGGATCGTCTTATTATGTAGGCTATTATGATTTCGTAGAAATGATGGAAAAACTCGTTGTGGATGAAGTTGCCTTGGATGAATGGAAGCAAGCATATGATGCAGCTTCTGTCTGTTGGAAAAAAACGCCGATGATTTATTCGATGTCTGTTGGTATGTTCTCCATGAAGCGGGCAAATGGGGTTAGCCATTATATACCTTCCACTGCCACTTCTGCTGCTGCTCAAGCTGCTAATGCCGCTTATCGTTCTACCTTATGGTATAGTGCTGTCGGTCTTGCTCGGCTTGGTTGGTAAGCTTATAAAAACTTGCATACTGAACGGATTATTATAGGTGTAAAAACTTGTAATAATCCGTTTTTTTATGCCTATTCTTATTAAAAATGAGTCTTTTAATAATATTTTCCTTTGGAAATTATATTTTATTGAAAATAATTATTTTCTTTGCATCGTCAAACTTAAAAAACGAAGAATTATGAAATATGTAATCATTGGCGGTGTAGCAGGTGGAGCCACGGCAGCCGCCCGACTGAGAAGAGTGGACGAAATGGCTGAAATCCTTTTATTGGAGAAAGGCCCTTACATCTCGTATGCTAATTGTGGTTTACCTTATTATATAGGTGGAGTGATAGCAGAGCGCGAGAAGCTGTTGGTACAGACACCCGAATCTTTCGGCAAGCGCTTCCGCATTGATGTGCGTGTGCAGAATGAAGTAATCGCCATCCATCCCAAAAACAAGACCGTTACCATACGCAATGTGGAAGGCAAGGAGTACGACGAAAGCTATGACAAACTTTTGCTTTCTCCCGGTGCCAACCCCGTGAAGCCCCCCTTGGAAGGCATTAATTCCGAAGGCATCTTCACGTTGCGCAATGTAGAAGATACCGACCATATCAAGGCTTATATCTCGGACAAGCAGGTGAAACGCGCCGTGGTGGTAGGTGCCGGTTTCATCGGATTGGAAATGGCGGAGAACCTGCATCATGCCGGTGTTCATGTGTCTGTAGTCGAAATGGGTAATCAGGTGATGGCGCCTATCGACTTCTCTATGGCGGCACCTATTCATCAGCATTTGTTGCAGAAAGGCGTCTCTCTCTATCTGGAAGAAGGAGTAACCCATTTCAAACGTACGGACAACGGAATCACCGTATTCCTGAAAAGCGGAAAGGCCATTCCTGCCGATATGGTGTTACTCTCCATCGGTGTGCGTCCTGCCACTGCATTGGCGCAACAAGCCGGCTTGAAACTGGGCGAGATGGGCGGTATCTGGGTAGACGAACACTTGGAGACTTCCGAAAAAGACATCTATGCTGTGGGCGATGCCATCGAATATCCTCATCCGCTGACCGGAAAGCCCTGGCTCAATTATCTGGCAAATCCTGCCAACCGCCAGGGACGTATCGTTGCTGATAATATGGTGTTTGGCAATACTGTTTCCTACGAAGGAGCTATCGGCACCTCCATTGCCAAAGTATTCGACATGACGGTAGCCTCTACGGGCCTTGCAGCCAAACGCTTGAAGCAGTGGGGCATGGAATATCAAAGCTCGGTGACTCACTCGGCATCTCATGCCGGTTACTATCCGGATGCCCTACCTTTGACCTTGAAACTGACTTTCCATCCCAAAACCGGTAAACTCTATGGTGCGCAATGTATCGGTTACGAGGGAGTGGACAAGCGAATCGACCAGATAGCCGGACTCATCAAGCGGGGTGGCACAGTCTACGATTTGATGGAGACGGAGCACACGTATGCGCCTCCTTTCTCCTCGGCCAAAGACCCCATCGCTATTGGCGGCTATGTAGCATCGAACATTATCAGCGGTGCAATGCCCGTCATCTCTTGGCGCGAGCTGGTGGAAGAGAAGGATAAAGTGATGCTGATAGATACCCGTACGCCCGAGGAATTCTCTTTCGGCACCATTCCGGGAGCCGTCAATATTCCGTTGGACGAAATGCGCGAGCATTTGGCAGAGATACCTACAGACAAGCCGGTAGTGCTTTTCTGTGCTGTGGGTCTGCGCGGTTATCTGTCCCTGCGCATCCTGATGGGGTGCGGCTATCGCAATGTGCGCAATCTGATAGGTGGTTATAAGACCTACTCCACGGCAACAGCACCTCTGCCGTCTCCATCTGCTCCGGCAGGCGGCGGCTCTTCTTCTTCTTCGGTAGAGGCTGCTACTGATGATGTTCCTGCGGATGCATCAGTGTCCAAGAAGGAAACGTTGAAGATAAATGCTTGCGGTTTGCAATGTCCGGGACCTATCATGCAGGTGAAAAAGGCGATGGATAGCATTGCTGTGGGCGAGCGTGTGGAGATTGTGGCAACCGATGCCGGTTTTGCACGCGATGCTTCTGCCTGGTGTGATACGACGGGAAATAAATTGATAGAGAAGCATGACGAGAAAGGACGCTATACGGTAGTCATCGAGAAAGGTGCTCCGGCTTGTACATCTGCTTCCAATGTTTCCGCAGCCGGGGGTAGGGGAAAGACGCTGATTCTGTTCAGTGACGACCTGGACAAAGCGCTGGCAACCTTCGTACTAGCAAACGGAGCAGCGGCAACGGGACAGAAAGTAACCATTTTCTTCACCTTCTGGGGACTGAACGTCTTGAAGAAAGTGCAGAAACCCAGTGTGCAGAAGGACTTCTTCGGCAAGATGTTCGGCATGATGCTGCCGTCCAGCTCTTTGAAACTGAAGTTGTCGCAGATGAATATGTTTGGCATGGGCAGCCGCATGATGCGCTTCTTGATGAAGCGCAAGGGAGTGGATTCTTTGGAGTCGTTGCGCTCGCAGGCATTGGCGCAGGGAGTGGAATTCATTGCTTGCCAGATGTCTATGGATATGATGGGCATCCAGCACGAAGAACTTCTGGATGAAGTAACCATCGGCGGCGTGGCTACCTATATGGAACGTGCGGACAAGGCAAATGTGAACTTATTTATATAGGAGGACAAGATATGGAGACTTTATGTAAAATCCGTGATGTTTATCGGGCTATTGCCGAGTTCGAGGTGCAGTTTACGCAGATGTATGATTTATCGCTGAATGAAGGAATGCTGTTGTGCACGCTGCTCAATACTCCTAAGCTTACCTCCAGTGAGATAGCCGAGGCACTGGGTTTGTCTGCCTCCAACACTTCAAAGGTCATTCGCTCTGTCGAGGGAAAGAAGCTCATTACCCGTCTGATAGGTAAGGAAGATAAGCGTCAGATGCGTTTTTCTCTTACGACAGAAGGCAAGAACCGGATTTCGGATATTAAGAATGCTACTTTCGAATTGTCGGGGTTGTTGCAGCAGGTAGTTAGCCTCGTATAGTTTTGTGTAAAAGCGAATTAATATCGTGTTTGCAGGAAGTTAATATCCTGCGGACACGATATTTGTTTTTTGTAGGACACGTTATTAACTTCTTGCACGACATGTTGTTAGTATCGTGTATTGCATGCTATAAATTGTTTGTATCTGTTCATGTATACTGTTTTTGTTTTGCTTGAATAAACTGTGTAATTGCTTGTAACACAGAAAGATGGAGGAGATGCTGGAGGAGTTTTTTTAACGTTCGTTTAATAAACGCAAAGATAAGCCGTATTTTTTGAACTAACAAAATGTTTAATAAAAATATTTCCAAAGTAATTTTTATTTCATATTAATGTATTGATTTACAATAATATAAATCTAATATTTAACATCTTAAAGTTTTGTTCCTTTTTAACTTTTATGCCTCTACTTATTTTCTTAAAAATAGACGTTCATTAAACGAACGTCTATTGAACGCTTTTCTACTTCTAATTCGTTCGGTGACAACGTTTTATAAGCACTTGTCTGCAGATACGGTTCGAAAGAGTAAATGACTCAATCGGACCGCGAAGCGTACCCCAAAACAAACTTCCGATTATTTATTAAACTTCTCCAAGTGGTTGAAACACAGAAATATTGGTTCGCAGCCCGTACACTAAGCAAACAAGAATTTGCAGTTAAGAAGCGTATCGAAAATCTTAATTTGGAGGAAGGTATTGATGTGGAGTGTTATCTTCCCACTCGAACTGTAATCTCACAGTTGAAGTACCGTCGGAAGCGTAGCGTGGTTCCGGTTGCCCGTGGATTGATTTTTATTCATGCCACCAAACAGTCTGCTTGTGACATACATAATGTTTATGGTGTTCAGGTTTTCTATATGAAGGATTTTTCCACTCATTCCATGCTGGTTGTTCCCGATAAACAAATGCAGGATTTCATGTTCGTCATGGATTTGAATCCCGAAGGTGTTTGTTTTGACAATGAACCTCTTACCGTTGGCAAAAAGGTTACAGTTGTCAAAGGGGAGTTTAGCGGCATTGAAGGTGAAATCGCCACAGAAGCCAACAAGACTTATGTTGTTATCCGCATTACGGGTGTTTTAGTAGCAAGCATTAAAGTACCCAAATCCTATCTGAAGGCAATTAATGACTAAGCGACTCTCTGTCATCCTAATCTTCTCGAAAGATATTTTTTCTTCCCGATAAATAATAAAAAATCAATATAAAGATGAATTCTTTACTTTCCCGTGCTCTTGAGCTTCAACGGATGGCTCATGAACTTATGTATTTGGATACGAATGGTAGTCCTATTTATTCTGATGAATTCTGTCGTTTAAATAAAGAAGTTCTGACCCGTTCCGATTCTTTATTTTCCGAACAAAGCTCTGATATTGAAGAAGAGGGAAATCTGTGTCTTGCTCTGCTGATGGGGTATAATGCCACTATCTATGATAATGGAGATAAGGAGCGGAAAAAACAGGTTATTTTGGATCGTATCTACAATATTATGAGTCAACTTCCGGCATCTTTATTAAAAATGCGTTTACTGACATGGGGATATAGTGAAACGTATGATGAAGAATTGGCTCATGAAGCACATCAACTTATTGAAACGTGGAATATTTCAGACTTAACGGATGAACAGAAGGAAATAATAGAAGAATTGAGAAATTTCGAGGAGAATCAATATCCGTGGGAAGAAGTGCAAGAATAAATTTCCGCAAATCTATCAGGTTCTTAATATTACAATTATAATCAATGAAAAATTTTGCATTAATTGGAGCGGCGGGTTACATTGCTCCCCGTCATCTGCGTGCCATCAAGGACACCGGAAACCGCTTGGTTGCGGCTTATGATAAATTTGACAGTGTTGGGATTATGGATAGTTTTTTTCCGGAAGCATCCTTTTTTGTCGAACATGAATTGTTTGACCGTCACTGTACGAAACTGAAAGGTACTGACAAGCAAGTTGATTATGTCTCTATTTGTACTCCTAATTATCTTCATGATGCACACATGCGTTATGGGTTGCGTTTGGGGACTGATGTGATTTGCGAAAAGCCCTTGGTCTTGAATCCTTGGAATGTGGATGCCTTGGAAGAAGTGGAGAAAGAAACCGGACACCATATTTATACAATACTTCAACTTCGTCTGCACCAGTCTATTATTGATTTGAAGAAGAAAATAGAGAACGGTCCTAAAGATAAAATTTATGATGTGGACTTGACGTATATCACTTCACGTGGCAATTGGTATTATACAAGCTGGAAAGGTGATGTACACAAGAGTGGGGGAATTGCGACCAATATCGGCGTGCATTTTTATGATATGCTTTCATGGGTGTTTGGTCCTGTAAAGAAGAATATTGTTCATGTATATACACATGACCGTGCAGCAGGATATCTGGAGTTGGAAAGAGCGCGTGTCCGTTATTTTTTAAGTATAAATTCAGACAATCTTCCTGAAAATGCAGTACAAGGGGAGAAGCTTACTTATCGTACAATCAATATTGACGGTGAAGAATTTGAATTCAGCAAAGGTTTTACGGAATTGCACACTGAAAGCTATAAGGATATTCTTGCCGGTAAAGGTTTTGGTATTGAGGATGCACGTAATGCAATCAATATCGTGTATGATATTCGTCATGCAGAACCCATCGGTTTGAAAGGTGACTACCATCCTTTGGCAAAACTGCCTTTAGCCAAACATCCATTTGGGTGGTAAATAATTCTTGAGAATGAAATGGTTATGGATATGAAACTTCAAATGGTTGACCTTCATGGTCAATATTTAAAGATAAAAAAGGAAGTGGATACGGGTATTCGGCAAGTCATTGAAACTTCTGCTTTTATTAATGGCCCTCAAGTAAAAGAATTCGCTTCCAATCTGGCAACTTATTCCGGTTGTAAACATGTAATAACTTGTGGTAACGGGACAGATGCTCTTCAGATAGCATTGATGTCTTTAGGCTTGAAACCGGGAGATGAGGTTATAGTGCCTGCATTTACGTATGTTGCTTCTGCAGAGGTGATTGGCCTTTTAGGTTTGATTCCTGTGATGGTGGATGTAGATTATGCCACTTTTAATGTGACAGCTGCCAATTTGGAAAAGGCGCTAAGCCCGAAGACAAAGGCTATTATCCCGGTACATCTTTTCGGTCAGTCTTGTGATATGGAGCCTATCATGCAGTTTGCTGTAAAACATCACTTGTATGTTGTGGAGGACAATGCACAAGCCATCGGTGCTACATATACTTTTTCCGATGGCACTAAGAAACATACCGGTACCATTGGTCATATAGGATGTACTTCATTTTTCCCTTCAAAAAATTTGGGCTGTTATGGTGATGGAGGAGCAATCCTTACCAATGATGATGTATTGGCCGAACAGCTTCGTATGATAGCCAATCATGGTCAGCGGATAAAGTATCACCATGCGGTTATCGGATGTAATTCTCGTCTGGATACTGTTCAAGCTGCGGTTTTGAACGCCAAATTGAAACATTTGGATGAATATTGCCTTGCTCGCCGTGAAGCGGCACAATATTACACTTCACATTTGAAGGATGTGCGAGGCATCATTACGCCGGAAGAGTTGCCTCAAAGTACTCATGTTTATCATCAATATACTTTGAAGGTATTAGATGGTAAACGTGATGCCTTGAAACAGCATTTGGCAGATGCCGGTATTCCTAGTATGATTTATTATCCGTTGCCCTTACAGCAACAAGAGGCATTCCAAAAAATAACACGTGCTGCAGAGTCTTTGGATAATGCTGAAAAATTGGCATATTCCGTTCTTTCCCTTCCTGTTCACACCGAACTGACTACTGAGCAGCAGGATTTGGTTATTGATAGCATAAAAGATTTCTTTAAATAAATACACCTATGCAAGATTTTTTTGCTCATGAAACAGCAACCATCGATGATGGTTGCCGGATTGGTGCGGGTACAAAGATATGGCATTATAGTCATATCATGTCCGGATGTGTGCTTGGAGAAAGATGCAATATCGGTCAGAATGTGGTGATTTCTCCAGATGTGGTATTAGGGAATAATGTAAAGGTTCAGAACAATGTATCAGTCTATACTGGTGTGACGTGTGAAGATGATGTTTTTTTAGGTCCTTCTTGTGTCTTTACCAATGTTACCAATCCTCGTAGTGCTGTCAACCGTAAATCCGAGTACGCCAAAACTCATGTTGGCAAAGGTGCCACTATTGGTGCCAATGCCACCATCGTTTGTGGACACGATATTGGTGAATACGCATTTATCGGTGCCGGTGCGGTAGTTACTAAAACTGTTCCTGCTTATGCTTTATTGGTTGGTAATCCTGCCCGTCAGATGGGTTGGATGAGTGAATACGGTCATAGGCTTGACTTTGATGAAGATGGGGTTGCAGTTTGTCCGGAGAGTAAGGAACGTTATCGGTTGAAAGAAGGTAAGGTTGCTAAACTTTAATTTTTAGTTCTTTAATTTTTAATTTTTAATTTTGTTTGAAGGTTATGTATAATAAGTTAGTAAATAAAGAGGCTAAACTGGCATTGGTCGGTTTAGGTTATGTAGGTTTGCCCATTGCTCTGGAATTTGCAAAGAAGATTTCAGTAATTGGTTTTGATATAAATGAGTCACGTTTGGCAAAGATGCGCGAGGGGATTGATCCTTGTGGGGAACTGGATGGTTCAGCCTTTGAAAATGTAGATATAGAGTTTACTTCCTCTATTGAGAAGTTGAAGGAAGCTTCTTTCTTCATTGTAGCCGTTCCTACTCCAATTGACAAATACAATAAGCCGGATTTGACCCCGTTGTTAGGTGCTTCCCGTTCAGTAGCTAAAGCCTTGAAACCGGGTGATTATGTAGTTTATGAATCTACGGTCTATCCGGGCTGTACGGAAGACGACTGCCTTCCCATTTTGGAAGAGGTAAGCGGATTGAAAGCCGGCATAGATTTTAAATACGGCTATTCTCCGGAGCGTATCAATCCGGGAGAAAAGGTGCATACTCTGCCCAACACGATTAAGATTGTTTCTGGTTGCGATTCAGAAGCTTTGGATGTTGTGGCCAAAGTATATGAGCTTGTAGTAAAACCGGGCGTCCATCGTGCACCGAATGTAAAAGTTGCTGAAGCGGCAAAGATTATTGAGAATACTCAGCGTGATGTCAATATTGCCTTGATGAATGAGCTTTCCATTATTTTCAGCCGTATAGGTATCAATACTTACGATGTGTTGGAAGCTGCCGGAACCAAATGGAACTTTTTGAAATTCTATCCGGGTTTGGTAGGAGGGCACTGCATCGGCGTCGACCCTTATTATTTGGTTCAGAAAGCCAGCGAGTTGAAATATCATTGCCAGATAATCAGTGCGGGCCGTTATATAAACGACAGTATGGGCGGATATATCGCTAAGAAGCTCGTAAAGCGTTTGATATCATTAGGCAAGGGTGTACTTGGTGCCCGTGTCCTTGTGATGGGGGTTACTTTCAAGGAGAACGTAGCGGATATCCGTAATTCAAAAGTTGTTGATATTATTAATGAACTCAGGGACTTCGGGTGCGATGTAGATGTGGTTGATCCACACGCAGACAGTGATGAAGTTCAGAAAGAATACGGTTTCCGATTGGTGGAAAAACCGCGAGATAATTATGATGCAGTGGTTGTAGCTGTGGCTCATGATGAATACAAGAATCTGGATGATAAATACTTCAAGGGTATGACGTACGATCATGCGGTGCTTGTGGATATTAAAGGAATGTATAGAGATAAGATTCATTCGTTGAAGTATTGGAGTTTGTAGTGAAAAGACTATCTTTGCGGTAGATATAAATACAAAAAGAGGAGTGAACTTTGCTCTTTGGTGAAAAATAGGAGGATATAATGATGACTACGGATGACATGTTGAAATTAAAAGCTGTTACTCTCTATATTTTAAAGCAATGTGGCGAGTTGGATTTCATCCATTTGTTCAAAATTCTATATTTTGCGGAGCGCCAACATTATGCTACTTACGGGAAGCATCTGGTGAAGGATACGTTCTGTGCGTTGGAGCGTGGTCCTGTTCCTTCTTTTTTGTATGATGCCGTGAAGGTTGCAACAAATTCGGCTCATGCTGTAAAAGGTTCCTTGTTGCAGCAATTAGCGGATTCATTAAAACCGGGAAATGCAGAATGTTACTATTTTATAGGAGCTGCCGAAGAACCGGATATGGATGAGTTGAGTAAGGCTGACCTTGCGTGTTTGGATGCTTCCATAAAAGAAAATTTGCAGAAGGATGCAAAGCAATTGTCCAAAGATTCGCATGATGTAGCTTGGCAAACGGCATGGGATGCAAGGAGTGCATCACCTATGAATCCGCTATTGATGGCTCAGGCAGGAGGCGCAACTTCCGGATTTGTAGAATATCTGAAAGAACAATCTGAGATTGACGATTATTTGCAGGGCAGATGAAGAAAGGAACCTTTGAAGACCTTTTACCGCAAGAAACGGTAGAACGCATGTTGCTGTCCAATGTATCTGTTGGTGAGGTGTTCAGAATGCACTTGGGGAAAGAAGAGAACATCAAGGGTAAGAATCCGGGAGATGATGGCCGCAATAAATATTTTGTTGTCTTGGGACATGATTTAGATGGAAATGCCATAGGAGTTGTTATTATAGACACAAAAATAAATCCTAATTTGCCTCTAAGACGGCAACAGATGCACTATCAATTGTCTGCAAAGAAATATGCTTTTCTAAAAGAGAAAGATCGTTTTGTAGATTGTTCTGATTTGAAAACGATTACTGGTAAGCGTTTTAAAGAACTGTTTGGGAACGATAAAGCTAAAGGTATCATTATGCAAGATGACCTCGAACTGATTAAAGGTGCTGTGATTAGCTATGAAGATGCTTCGCCTAAAATGTTAAGGCGTTTTGGATTATTGCTTTAAGTATGTGTTTCCTTTGTTGATTACTATTCTGATATGAGTTCCATAGAAAAATTAATGTTGCTTGACGAATTTTTCGCATTGCGCAAAGCTAATCGGGAAGAGAGGGAAAAACTTTGAGAGAAATCTACCTACTAGATAGGATGTTTGTTTTGGAGTATTTGATTTTTTTATGGATTTGACAAAAGATGTGGGACCATGAGAATCTGCTTAATGATTATCAGAATAAATGCTAGTGATATTTAAAAAGGGGGGCACTTTTGCTTTGCTTTATAATTTATAGAGGTCATAATTCAAGCTGTGTCAGTTCTTAATCCATTGAGTAAATCATATTTTACTTCGGATAAACACTTGAATATCAATATAAATACAAGTAGTAATCTACTGATAAAAAGAAAAATGCAAAGATTGACACAGTTTAAATTACGTCCCCCTAATTTTAATATTTTATCTTTCTATAGTTTGCTATCTTGTAATGGCTAAAAAAGCATTAGTTTTAATTACTAACTCTTTCCCTTTTGGTAAAGGAGAAACTTTTGTAGATAATGAAATTCGCTATTATAGCAAGTTTTATCCTGTTTACGTTGTTTCTATAGATAATGTTTGTCCACAGCGCTTTTTGAACATCCCTAATAATATTAGCATTTATCAAATGCCTAAATTGAGTAGATGTAATAAAATAATCTGGTATCTACGTTCTCTTCTCAGGCAAGTCTTTTATGAAGAATTACTATTTTTGCTAAAAGAAAGAAATTATTTTTTTTCGAGACTGCATTCTTTGATTGCATTTATTGGTTTAGGTGAAAGGGTGTTTATTTTTCTAACAAAGAATATATCTAATAAAATTGAAGGACATGATACGGTCTGTTATAGTTATTGGCTGCATCATGGAGCTTATGCTGCAGTTCGTTTTAAGAAAAAGTTTTCAGCAAGAGCAGTAGCTCGGTGTCATGGGTATGATTTATATGCAGATAGGTATATCTCTAATTATTTACCTTTGAGATTCTATTTATCAAGTTACCTGGATGTTATATTTCCAATATCTAAGCATGGCTTGGATTATTTAAAAGGTAATATTTTTATTTCTAAGAGTTGTAAACTAGAAGTTTCTCGTTTGGGCACTTTTGATTATGGAATTAAAAGTAATGTACATTTGGAAGGAACACTTCGATTGGTATCTTGTTCTTGGATTGTGCCAGTCAAGAGGGTTCATAGGATATTAGAAACATTGCAACAAATAGTTGATATAAATATTGAATGGACACATATTGGTGGAGGAGCATTAAAAGAGAGGTTGGAATTAGATATAGAAAAACTACCTAAGAATATAAAAGTAAATTTGCTGGGGGAATTGACATCTACAGATATTTATAAATTATATAAGGAAAACTCTTATCATATTTTTGTGAATGTTAGTGAATCAGAAGGTATTCCTGTTTCTATTATGGAGGCTTCATCTTTTGGCATTCCTGTGATTGCGACCAACGTGGGTGGAGTGGGAGAAATTGTAGAAAATGGGTATAATGGTTTATTACTGAATAAAGATTTCTTGAATAGAGATTTGAGTGTTTGTTTGAAATCTATTGCTTGTATGGTAGATAATGATTATCAGACTTTAAGAAAACATGCTAGAGAAATGTGGGAAGAAAGATATAATTCTTCTGTGAATTATAGCAAATTTGTGCGAATATTGAATGAGTTGTTTTGACTTTAAGGACTTTATAAAGATATATAGAGATGGAAAAGCAGACGATAGGTTGGATGTTTATGTTGTCGGGAAAAAATGGAATTGTCCGGGTGAAGGTAAATTTTGATGATAGATTTAAAGATGATAAGTTTTATTGTGATAACGAGAAGATTACTATTGTTTCTGATGGGGTGATTTTAAATAAGTCGGAGCTGTTCGCAAAATATAAGGTTACAACTCTTGAGGATTTACTTTTTTTATTATTAAAAAAAGATGAATTTACTTTTTTTAAAGAATTTATAGGCCCATTCAATGGATTTTATCGTAATAAAGAAACTGGAGTGCTTATTGTTTGGGGAAATCAGACGGGTGATAGTGCTCCTTTTTATTATGTAGGAGTGGATGGTAATGTTGTAGTTAGTAATAAATTTAACTTGGTATATGAAGAGTTAAAGCGGAATGGAATGGTATATTCGTTTTCGGATAAAGCCGCTTACCAATTGCTTTCTTTCGGTTATATGGTAGATGATTCTACATTCTTAAAAGAGGTGAAGAGGGTGAGAGCTGGAAAGTATTTGTTTGTGAGTGAGAAAGGAATGAATATCAAGGAATGGCATCGTTTTTCCTATAAAGTAAAAATAGATATGGGAATGAACGAGGCGATAGAGTTAATTGATCAAGGTTTCAGAAAGGCTGTTAAACGTTGTTTTGACAAAGATACGGAGTATGGATATAAATATCATTTGGTGGATTTAAGTGGTGGTTTAGATTCTCGAATGACAACTTGGGTTGCTCATGATATGGGTTATAGAAATATTGTTAATATCTGTTATTCACAATCAACTAGTCTGGATTGCCAATATGCAAAAGATGTTGCCCACTTTTTGGGTAACCAATTTTATGTAAAGTATTTGGATGAAGCTTCGTTTGTGCGAGAAGTGGAGGAAGTTACGAAAAAGAATTTTGGCATGGGATATTATGCGGGAATTACCGGGGGAAATCAGTTTTTGAAATTTTTGAATTTTAGAGTCTTGGGTTTAGAACATACAGGGCAATTGGGGGATTTGATTGTAGGAGGAGGATATTTAAAATCCTTACGCGAAGATACAATAGATGTGAATGGAATTAAATATTCCAATAGGGTTTCATGTGAAGATATAAATGTTTCGGGATATGAGGGCCATGAATTGATGTCTCTTTATCTTCGTGGTTTTCAAGGTGCATTATCAACTCATTATATTCGTTCGAATTATACATATGCTGTTTCTCCTTTTATTGATCCAGAGTTTATAGATATTTGTTTTTCTATCCCTAAATGTTTGCGTATATATAACAGGCTTTATTGGACATGGATTAATAAAAAATATCCGATGGCGGGTAAAATTCAATCTACTCGTAAGCAAAGGACTCGTTTTTTTATTTTTCAGAAATTGATGCAGCTTGTTCAAGGGGGATTTCGCAGAGGCTTGCACATAATTGGAAGTCGCCATTTTAGCCATAATAAGCGTGATATGAATCCTTTTGAATTTTGGTATGCTACAAATCCTGGAATAAGGAACTTTGTTAACACTTATTATGAGGAACATATTCATTTATTAGATGGATACAAGAAGTTACAAGCGGACTCTATGATGCTTTTTAATCAAGGGAGTGTGATTGAGAAGTTACAGGTTTTGACAATACTTGCTGCGAGAAAGATTTATGCGTAATAATACGGTAATTCTTATTAAGAATTTGGCACAACGTGGCTTGATGCATATGTTTGGTGCGAATGTCTTTAATAAAATCATTTCTTTTTCAGGAACTATTTTGTTAGTCCGCATTTTATCAAAGGGAGAATATGGGGTATATGCTTATGTCCAAAATATTTTGTCTTTTTTTTTGTTATTGAACGGTTTGGGAGTCGTTTCAGGGTTGTTGCAATATGGTTCAGTGTATAGGAATTCTCCTTTGATGTACGCATTTTTTAAATACGGTTTAAGAAGGGGAGTGATCGCAAATATTATATTGGCTTTTGGAATCGGATTATTTGGTTTGTTATTTGTCAAAGATTCTTCTACAAGTATTTTATTTGTGATTATTTCTTTTATACCTGTCTTTACAATTATTTATGAGATTTTCCAAATTTATAATTTAGTACTTCGAAATAACAAATTTTATTCTTTATATACTTCTTTGAATACAGTATTGGTTATGGGAGGGACTGTAGTTGGAGCATATTTTTTAGGTGTGAAGGGAATTTTTGCTTTTACTTATATTGCTTTGTTAGGTTGTATTGGGGCAGGAATGGTTTATTTAAAAAGAGGTGGGTGGATATGGTGTGATGCAAGAGTTGTAATAACAAAGGAGGAGGCATCAGAGTTTAATCGTTTTTCATTAGTTTCAATGTTCAATAATGGGGTATCATTTTTGGTTTATATTATTGATGTTTTTCTTATTGGGGTTATTACTGAAGATATGAATGTTCTAGCATCTTATAAGACAGCTACACTTATCCCTTTTGCTTTGACGTTTATTCCTTCGACTATAATGACGTTTGTTTATCCTTACTTTGCCAATCATCAAAATGATAAGAATTGGGTGCGCAACCATTATATGAAATTACTAAAATATTGTTTGGGATTAAATTTGTGTATTTCTCTTTTTCTTATTTTTTTCTCAAAGTTGATTGTTCAGATTTGTTTTGGCAAAGAGTATTTGGACTGCGTATCCATATTTATTGTTTTGGCGATCGGTTATTTCTTTACAGCCTCTTTGCGGATTCCAGGAGGAAATGTATTGGCTTCTTTAGGGAAAATTAAAGTGAATTTTTATATTACGGTTGCTATGGGGCTTTTTAATATCATAGCAGATGTGGTTCTAATATATTGGATGGGAAGTATCGGGGCGGCAATAAGTACGTTGTCGGTGTTTTTATTGTCTGGTCTTGTGTCTAATCTTTATTTGTACAGATATTTGTTGTCAAAGTAATTATATGCGGAGAATACGAACGGCATATCTTTTCTTTTTCTTATTTCTCGGGCTTTTCAGTTTCGTAATAGGTTTATTGTATCAAGTGTATCTTTTTTCATTAGGAGCTATATTTTCGGTTTGGATATTAAGTATGATCTATGCAATAGCAGACCTAAATAAACGATATGTATTTGCTCTGTTTAATGTTACATTTTTTACTTTTTTATTGAGTAGATTGTTTATTTCTCCCATTTTCGGTGAATTACAGTCAGAAGAAGGATTAAATTTTAGTTCTCCGCAGATTATAAATCATATTTTGTTTTCCCTGTATTTAAGTTTATTTTTTTTATTTGTTGGATTCTATATGTTTCAAGATAAGCGGATTGTGTGGTTTAAGCAAAAAGAAAGGACTAAGTATGCTTCGGACATTGTAAAATTCCGGAAAAAACTGTTTTTGCCTTTTCTTTATGTATGTGCAGTTGCTGCTTGTTGTATCAATATTGAAAAAATGTTGTTTGTTCTGTCTAATTCTTATTTGAGTTATTATACAGATTTCAGTTCTAGACTTCCTCATTTCATTGGGTTTATAGGTAGTTCATTTAATTTGTTTTTTTTCTTGTATTTATCGACTATGCCTTCGAAACGGGAATTGAAATATCCTTTTTTAGTATTTCTATTAATTAATACTTTATCATTAGGGTACGGACAGCGTAACGGAGTCGTTTTAGCATTTTGCTTTTTGATTGCTTATTTGATTCTGAGAAATACGGTAAATTCTGGTGGTAAGGTATGGTTTGGCAAACGTGAATATATTATTTGTGGTATAATAACTCCTTTTGCCCTTTCTTTTTTACTTGCGTTCGGGTATATACGAAATGAGCTAGATCATGAATCAAAAAATATTTTTGATTCGGCAATTAGTTTTTTTCAAGGTCAAGGGGTTAGTGTAAATGTCATCGGTTATGCAAAAGAGTGTGAGGGGACGTATCCTGAAACGAATATCAGTTATACATTCGGACCTATTATACAGGAGCTTAAACATAATCCTGTTAGCAATTTTTTCGGGTTGTTTCCTTTTTATAAGTCACAGGAATTAGAAGCTGTTTATCATAATAATAATTTTGGAGCAACGATTACTTATTTGGTAGATCCTCAACGTTTTTTAGGTGGAGGTGGGTTGGGAAGTTCATATATAGCAGAGGCATGGGTTGATTTTGGATATGTCGGAATTATTGTGGTGAATTTTGTATTCGGAATCCTTTTGTCACAGTTGCATAAATGGTTTAGACAGGGTGGTTTTATTGCCGTGATGGGGATGCTAATGTTTTCAGGGTTATTATATGCTCCACGTGGATCAGTATCGGATTGTATATATCCGATTATAAATTTTAGAAATGCATTTTTGCTTGTTTTCATTTATTTAATATTGAAAACGTTTTATAAAAATAAAAAGAAATGGAGAAGAGTATACAGAGGATGATTTTTCATATTCCCATGAGAATTAATCGGGAACGGGCTTCTGCAAGTTCAATTCGTCCTGTCAAGATGATTGAAGCATTTGAAAGATTAGGTTACGAAGTCATATTAATTGAAGGAAATGCTTCTCAACGTAAAAAACGAATAAAAGAAATAAAACACAATATTAGAAAAGGTGTAACTTATGATTTCTTGTATAGCGAATCCTCGACAATGCCAACTTTATTGACTGAAAAGCATCATTGTCCTACTCACCCCTTTTTAGATTTCTCTTTTTTTTCATTTTGTAGAAAACACGGAATTAAAATTGGCTTATTTTATCGGGATATTTATTGGAAATTTGAACTTTATGGCTCCTCTATAAAAAAAAATATCGCCAAATATTTTTATCGCTATGATTTGTTGAGATATAAGCAATTGGTTGATGTATTATATCTTCCCTCAACAAAGATGCTTGATTATATTCCTATAAAATTGAATATGCCTGTTTTTGCTTTACCATCGGGATTAAACGTTGATTTTTTGCAAGAAAACCTTACTCACAAGGACAAGAAATTGAGTTTGTTATATGTTGGAGGTATTGGAGGAGTATATGACTTGAAACAATTCGTAAAAGCTGTTGGTAATATTCCTGAAGTTCATCTAACAATATGTTGTAGGAAAGATGATTGGGAGAGGGAAAAAACACAATATGGGATACTTCCTTTAAATGTTCGAATAGTGCATGGTACAAAAGAAGAAGTTAAAAAAATGTTTTCCCAAACAGATTTGTTTTGTATATTAATAAATCCTGTGGAATATTTAAATTTTGCAGTTCCTTATAAATTGTTTGAATCATTGGGATATGGTTGTCCACTATTAGGAACTAATCATACGATGACAGGAGATTTTATATCTGAAAAAAAAATAGGTTATACTTGTAATTATACGGCAAAAGATATAGAAAAACAGCTTTTGTTTATACTGGATAATAAGACAGATCTTGTTTTGCTTAGAGAACAGGTAAAACAAATAGCTTTAGAGCATACGTGGGAAAAACGATGTTTGACTGTGATTGAAAGTCTACATTCATAGGTTTATGCTAATTGAGAATCTTGATGAAAACGGTTTATTTGTTTACTAATACTTTTCCTTATGGAATAAACTCAGAAACTTTCATAGAGGAAGAGATGCGCGTCGCTGGAAATTTGGGATTACATATTGTCGTATTGCCTCTTCATCGAAAGAAGGTTTGTCGGTGTGTACCTTCAAATGTCGAAATTTGTAATTCATTGGCTGATACGAGTTTTATAAAGAAAATATATATCGCTTGTTTGATGCTATTTAGTCTGCATTTTTGGAAAATGTTATGGATTAAAGATAGACCACGTTCTCCCAATGAATTTTATCAAGGAATTAAGTATCTGTATGGTTCTTTTTGGATAAGCTCTTTTTTATCATCTCATAAATATATTTTTAAACAAGGTAGTGTTTTTTATAGTTACTGGTTTAATCATACACCTTTGGGATTAGGTTGGAGAATAAAGAAAGATGAGTATTATCGAGATTTTGTGCTTTACACTCGTGCTCATAGATATGATGTTTATGAGCGACAAATAGGTTCTTATATTCCTTATAGAAAAGAAGCGTTGGCCTATTTAAAAGGAGTGTTTTGTGTAGCGAAAGAAGGTAAGATATTTTTGCAAAAATGTTATCCAAATTATGCTGAAAAGATATTTTTAAGTCATTTGGGAGTATCGACAAAAGAACAGTATAATAAGAAAGTAAAGAAAGTGGCAGATATTTCTTTTATTTCATGCTCAAGTTTGACTGCTGTCAAACGGGTGGATTTCATTTTTAAACGAATAAATTCTTTTTGTGTAGCTCATCCGCAGCTTTGTATCAGTTGGACTCATATTGGGGGCGGACCATTATTGAGGGAATTACAGGCTTTAATAGAGAATAAATCGAAAAACCTGAATGTAATATTGACTGGTTATATCAGTAATTCGGATGTAAAACAATTGTATATGATGAATGATTTTGATTTGTTTGTTAATATGAGTTTATCAGAGGGGATTCCGGTTTCAATTATGGAAGCTATCAGTTTTGGGATTCCTATTATTGCTACAAATGTAGGAGGAAATGCTGAAATAGTAAATGATGAAACTGGTGTCTTAATACCAGTTAATATTGATCAGGCTGCTTTTAATGAAACAGTTTCGGATATTATGAATAAGATGGATATTCTGAAAATATCTACTATTTTATGTTATCAGAATGAGTTTAATGCAGACAAAAACTACCATTGCTTTTATAATCAAATTACTTTATGAATATTCTTCTTATTAATCATTATGCAGGTAGTCCTGATTTAGGCATGGAATTTCGTCCTTATTATATGGCTAAGGAGTGGCAGAAAGCAGGACATCATGTGCGAATTGTAGGAGGTTCTTTTTCGCATTTAAGAAAAAAACAACCTTGTGAGTATAGAGAAATCGTAGATAATGTTGAATATTGTTGGATTCCGGTTAATCGATATAAAGGGAATGGAGTAGGAAGGATTTTTTCCATGTTTTTGTTTGTATTCAAACTTTACCATTATTTTGTAGAGTATTTAAGGAATTTTGAACCTGACATTGTAATAGCGTCTTCTACTTATCCTTTAGATATTTATCCTGCTTATAAAATAGCCAAGCATTATCATGCAAAACTCATTTATGAAGTACATGATTTATGGCCATTATCCCCCATGGAACTAGGTGGATATTCTAAAAAGCACCCCTTTATCCAAATTATGCAAAAGGCAGAGAATGACTGTTATAGATATGTAGATACTGTCGTTTCCATGTTACCTAAGGCTGAGGAGCACATGAGAGAGCATGGATTGGGAAAAGGTAAATTTCATTATGTACCTAATGGCATTGTTTTATCTGATTGGAATAACCCTAAGGGGATTCCGGAAGAACATGGCTTATTATTGAGTAGATTTCAGAAAGAAGGAAAGTTTATAGTTGGTTTTGCCGGTGCTCATGGTATTGCAAATTCATTGTATGCTGTGATTGATGCGGTTTCGTCTCTCGCGGAGCAAAATGTGGTACTTGTTTTAGTCGGTGGAGGACAGGAAAAAGAAAATTTGATAAAATATGCACATAAGAAAGAAATTGTAAATGTTTACTTTCTTCCAACTATCGATAAATTGGCGATACCTAATTTGCTGAAAGAAATGGATGTGCTTTATATAGGCTTGCAAAAGCAGTCTTTATTTCGTTTTGGCATAAGTCCCAATAAAATGTTTGATTATATGATGGCTGCAAAACCAATTATACAGGCAATAGATGCCGGGAACAATTTGGTTGGAGAGGCTGATTGTGGCATTGATGTCGAACCGGATAACGTCGGTGAAATTAGTAAGGCTATTTTGGCGTTAAAATCCATGCCAGAAGAAGAAAGAAGAAGATTAGGAGAGAATGGTAAAAAATTTGTTCTCTCGAATCATACTTATCAAGTGTTGGGAAAGCGTTTTTTCGATATAATGAATAATCTTATAAAGAAATGAAAATAGTAACAATTATTGGGGCACGTCCTCAGTTTATAAAAGCTGCGGTTGTGAGTCGTGCTTTTGCAGCTTCTAAAGACGTAACAGAGATTATAGTACATACAGGTCAGCATTTTGACTCTAACATGAGTGATATCTTTTTTGAAGAGATGTGCATACCTAAACCGCATTATAATTTAAACATAAATGGATTGGGTCATGGTGCTATGACTGGGCAGATGTTGGAGAGAATAGAAGAGGTTCTGATAGAAGAGAAACCGGATTGGGTGTTAGTGTATGGAGATACAAATTCTACTCTTGCCGGTGCATTGGCCGCAAAGAAACTTCATATCAAGGTGGCTCATGTAGAAGCGGGACTACGTTCATTCAATATGGATATGCCGGAAGAGATAAACCGTATCTTGACAGACCGTATCAGTGACATTCTATTTTGTCCAACTGATAAAGCTACTGAAAATCTGGTCAATGAAGGATATGGCAATATTAGATGCCAAATAGTAAAGAATGGAGATGTAATGCAAGATGCTGCATTGTTTTATGCGGATAAATGCAGAAAACCAAACAGCAACTTACCGGATAAATTTGTTTTATGTACAGTACATCGTGCTGAAAATACGGATAATCTGGGACGTCTGAAGAATATTTTTATGGCTTTAGAAAATATATCTGATAAATGTAAGGTGGTATTGCCGCTGCATCCCCGTACTAAAGCCAAATTGATAGGAATAGGATATGATTTTTCCTGTTCTAATATATGCTTTATCCAGCCTGTTGGCTATTTGGAGATGGTTTGGCTTTTAAAGAATTGTGAGTTGGTAATGACTGATAGTGGTGGATTGCAAAAAGAAGCCTATTTCTTTGGTAAATATTGTGTGACTATGCGTGATGAAACAGAGTGGGTGGAACTTGTTGACAATGGATTTAACAGATTGGTAGGAAGCAATCAAGCGATGATAGAAGATACGTATGCTCTGTTGGTGGATGCTCCTAAAACGGGGTTTGAAAATAGACTTTATGGAAATGGAGATGCAGGAAATAAAATCTTGGAAAGTTTACAACTTTTATAATTGCTTTTTTAGCTTCTTTATTTGAATGAATTTTAAAGATTTACATATTCATGGTGAAGTAAGGACAGATTTACTTCATCGTATTCTTTATTCTACCGATGCTTCTGCATATAGGGAGACACCTCTTGCCGTAGCATTTCCTAAAGATGAAACAGATGTACAGGAGATTGTACGTTACGCTTCCAGAAATCATATTAATTTGATTCCCCGTGCAGGAGGTACATCTCTTGCGGGGCAGGTAGTCGGGAAAGGACTGGTAGTGGATATTTCCAAATATATGAATCATATTTTGGAAATAAACCCGGAGGAACGTTGGGTTAGGGTACAACCCGGAGTGGTATTGGATGAGTTAAATCTTTATTGTAAACTATACGGACTGTTTTTCGGTCCTGAAACCTCCACATCCAATCGTTGTTGTTTGGGAGGAATGGTCGGTAATAATTCATGTGGTTCTCATTCATTGGTATATGGCAGTACACGTGATCATCTGTTGGAGGCAAAAGTCATATTAAGTGATGGTTCTGAGGCTCTTTTGAAAGGGGTATCCCCCAAGGAAGTTGATAGCATACGTGCAGGAGCTTCATTGGAAAGTTCTATTTATGATCGGCTGATAACGTTGCTGTCAGATAAGGAAAATCAGAAAGAAATCGTGGATAACTATCCTGATACCTCTTTACGCAGAAGGAACTCCGGATATGCCATCGACGAATTATTGCATTCAGATTATTTTGACTCTAATAGTCAGGAACCATTCAATTTGTGTAAATTGCTGGCTGGTTCAGAAGGTACATTGGCTTTCGTTACTGAGCTAAAATTGCGTTTAGTACCTCTGCCACCAACAGAAAAAGCTGTGGTATGTGTGCATTGTTCAACTTTGGAGGAAGCATTTGTTGCCAATCTTGTGGTATTGAAGCATAATCCTGTAGCCATTGAGTTGATGGATAGCACAATTTTGGAATTAAGTAAACGGAACATATCACAAAACAAGAACAGATTCTTTGTTCAGGGAGATCCGGCTGCCATACTTATTATTGAGTTTGCAGAAAATACCCGTGAAGAGGTAGATAAGAAGGCTAACGAAATAGAGGCTGATTTAAGAGCACATAATTATGGAACTCATTACCCACGTGTCTATGGGAAGGATATCAGTCGTGTTTGGAGCTTGCGAAAAGCCGGGTTGGGCTTACTTTCCGGAATGCCGGGGAGTGCTAAACCTGTATCTGTTATAGAAGATACGGCTGTGGCCCCACAGCGTCTTCCTGCATACATTGCAGATATGAAAAAGATGCTTGACGGTTATGGCTTGAGTTGTGTGTATCATGCCCATATCAGTACCGGAGAGTTACACCTCCGTCCAATTTTGAATTTAAAGGAAGAAAAAGATAGGAAGTTATTCCGTACGGTAGCTACCAAAACTGCTGAATTGGTAAAGAAACATAGAGGTTCTTTGAGTGGTGAGCATGGGGATGGTCGTTTACGTGGTGAATTCATTCCTTTATTATTGGGAGATAAAGTTTATAGTCTTTTGAAGGAGGTAAAGGAAATATGGGATTCTCCGCATATTTTCAATATGGGCAAAATTGTGGATACTCCTCCGATGGATGCTAATTTGCGTTATGAACAGTGGGATTTAGGAATAGATACTTATTTTGATTATTCTCGGCAGAAAGGATGGCTGTGTGCCATCGAACAGTGCAATGGCTCCGGGGATTGTCGTAAATCAGGCTTATTGGGCGGTACGATGTGTCCTACTTATCGCGCTACAAGAGATGAAAGAAATACTACGCGTGCTCGTGCCAATACACTACGTGAACTTTTGATACATCCGCTCCAGAAGGATATTTTTAATCAGGAAGAAATTCTGACCGCTTTGGATACTTGTGTTTCTTGTAAGGCTTGCAAGTCAGAATGCCCTTCGAATGTGGATATGGCCCGTTTTAAAGCGGAATACCTGCAACATCATTATGACAATGCCCATATTCCATTGCGCTCGCGTTTAATTGCCAATCTGACAAGTATGCAAAAGCTGGGTATGGCAGCGCCATGGCTCTATAATGCAATAATCTCAAATGTATTTACGTCTTCACTCATTAAACGGATATTGAAGTTTGCTCCTCAACGCTCTATTCCGAAGCTTTATAAAATGACTTTGCGGAGCTGGATGATAAAGCATCCGGATAATAAAACCCATGATAAGGGTAAAGTGTATCTGTTTGCAGATGAATTTACCAATTACACGGATGTGGGGATTGGCATAAAGTTCATAAAACTGCTGCGTACTTTAGGATATGAGGTGATTATCCCTAAGCATGTGGAGAGTGGACGTACAGAGTTGTCTAAAGGCTTCTTGAAAAGGGCTAAAGGCATAGCTGAGAAAAATATAGTTTTACTTAAAGAGATTATTTCTGAAGAAACTCCTTTAATAGGTATAGAACCTTCATGTATATTGGCTTTTCGGGATGAATATCCGGATTTAGTCAATGAAAATACCCGGGAAGATGCCCGTAGGCTGGCTGCTAATTGTTTATTGTATGACCTCAAATCCGCAACTAAGCTCTTCAGCGTCCTTCTTGCGTCTAAACGTCCTCTCATCACTGAATTAGCAGATAAATTGAGGCTGAAATACCCACTTCTGCCCACAATATCCCCTTGCCCCACTATGCGACTTGAGGCAATACGCAGTATCATACCCATAAGTTGTAGGCGTTATCCAAAATCAGTCTGAAAAATATCTGCGTAAGCATTATTACAGGTATAGATATTCAGCACATACCGCCTTGATGTTCTGATCCACTTGGCTGGTACAGAGACAAACCTGAAGACAAACGCTTTTATGCGACTTGTTGCATTGAGTCCGAACCTCTTTACGTCAAGTCTGTGGATAATGGCCTTGTAGAAATTACGGATAAGTGCCGTAAGAAGAAGGAACACAGTGTTCTCTGCCATGAAGGATTTGGGCAATCTGTCCCACCCGAAACCATTGTTCATATCATCGAAGATACGTTCCTTTCCTCCACGAAGGTTATAGAACTCGACAATTTCTCTTGTGGAAGATTCATAGTCGTTAGTCAGGATACAACGGTATGTGTATTCTCCTTCCCAAAGATCCAGCACACCGTCCATCCGTTTCTGTCTTTGAATCACAAGTCGGTATGCTTTACCCTTCCACTTCTCAACAAGAATAGAGTTCAATTCGAACTCAATGCCATTGATTTCCTCAGTCTTCCAGCCTCTAAGAGCAAAGATGTCATTGTAGAGCGAACTGCAGCGGTTTGCGCGGATATAGAAGGATTTGCTGTGTTTCTCTATTTCCTCCACGATTTCCTCGGACATGATCCACAATCAGCTCTGAAACGATTGATTGTAAGTCCGTTCTGCTCAAATCTCTCAAAGAATCTCTTCAGCGTGTCCTTCTGATGAAACGAACGTTGGTGTTACCATCGCTATTCTCAATGCCAACAATCAAGTCGTCAATAACCGCCACGCCAGGGCGATAACCAAGGAACTTCTTGTATGTAGGCTTTGCATCATACTTCTCAGTCTCTATGAACTGATGGTCGAAATCAACATCATACATCTCGCCCTCTTTCAGTTGGCGGATGCAAACATACAATTGAGCAGTAAGGTATTGAGTGTGTCAGCCGTGTTGAAATCGTAGTTCTTACCCGTATCTGATGTGTATGAGATGTTTCCTTGCGTCAGTTCCTTTATCGCTCTGAGGAAAGTATCAGAACTACAAGTACGAAGTGTCGGATGGAGCGAGATGGTTCATCAAATGAGTAGTGACATCCTCAATGCATGAGCCACCACAGAAGTAGATACTCATGAGGGAACGGACGATTTCACTGTACTGATAACCGAACGAGCTACACCTTAGACCGAGTGTCGAGTCGATTACAGATGACAATGTGGAGTCAAATTGCTCCATGATTGAAAATATTCCTCCAAAGGAGAGCTTCTCGGATTTTATTTGTATTTTTGCCATGCCTGATGAGGTTTTGTTTGATTATTTTTTTGCAACACTAAGTTAAGTGAATCCTCTGACATGGCAAAATCCTGAGCAACTTTTTGTTGCTCAGGTACTTAAAAAAAATATTTTATAATAGTGTTGCGGAATTAAGGTATGATGAATTCATTGTGAAAGAAATCCATAAGGGAAATATAACACAAGAACAATTTACAGATTTTCCTTTACACATAAAATTGCATGGACATTGTCATCAGAAATCACTGGCTTCCATTGAACCTTCCAAGGAGATGCTTGCTTTACCTGAAAATTATCAGGTTGATATAATTCCTTCCGGTTGCTGTGGCATGGCCGGGGCTTTCGGTTATGAGAAAGAACATTATGCATTGTCCATGCAGATAGGAGAGCAGTCATTATTTCCTGCTGTTAGGCAAGCTGAAACTGAAATTTGTATCTCTGCTCCTGGTACGAGTTGCAGGCAACAGATAAAGGATGGTACAGGCAGGCAAGCTTATCATCCTATAGAAATCTTATATGATGCCCTTTTGTAGCATTCTTTCCTATTTAAATATACATTAATCATGAAAATTCCATTTTCGCCTCCTTACATTGATGACACTGTCATCAGTGAGGTGGTTGATTCATTACGTTCCGGCTGGATAACTTCCGGTCCGAAAGTAAAAGCATTGGAGGAAGAAATAAAACTTTTCTCCAATGCAAAAGAAGTGCTGTGTGTGAACTCGTGGACATCGGGAGCTATCATGATGCTTCGTTGGCTGGGTGTTCATTCTGGGGATGAGGTGATTGTGCCGGCCTATACCTATAGTGCTACTGCTCTGGCTGTACTCCACGCTGGTGCAAAACCGGTTATGGTGGACTCTGGAAAAGACTTTAATATTTCAGTAGAGGCTATTCGCAATGCCATCACTTCAAAGACAAAGGCTATAATCCCGGTTGATATTGCAGGATTTCCTTGCGATTATGAGCGCATCATGGAGTTGGTGAATGAACCGGATATACGTGGCATGTTTCAACCGACATCGTCAGTACAAGAACGATTGGGGCGTATCTTGGTTATGAATGATGCTGCACATTCTTTGGGAGCATATTACAGTAGGAATCAAAGAACGGGTTGTGAAACGGATATTGCTATATTTTCACTTCATGCGGTGAAGAATGTTACAACTGCGGAAGGTGGTGCCATTTGCCTTAATTTGCCTGCTCCCTTTGACAATGCGGAACTTTATAAGGAGCTCCATATGATGAGTCTGAATTGCCAGACAAAAGATGCTTTTTCAAAGTCGAAAGCCGGTGGTTGGCGTTATGACATTGTGGGGTTGGGAATGAAAATAAATATGGCTGATGTGAATGCGGCTATCGGACTGGCTCAGATACGAGAGTATCCTGCTCTTCTGAAGGAACGTAGAAGGGTATTCAATACTTATTCCAAAGCTTTTGCAGATTACGATTGGGCTATAATTCCTCCTTCGGTAGATGGTGAAAAGGAAAGCTCCTATCATATCTACGCATTAAGAATCAAGAATTTTACGGAAGAACAGCGTGACCGTATGATTGATGAAATAGCCAAGGCGGAAGTAGCGGTCAATGTGCATTTCATTCCGATGCCGATGCTTTCATTTTTCAAATCCTTGGGATATGACATAAAAAACTATCCTCAAGCTTATGAGAATTTTAAGGGGGAAATTTCTTTGCCTATTTATCCTCAGCTGGATGAGGAACAGCTGAACTTCATTATTAATGTTGTAAAGGCCGCATATATAACAGTTGCAGGTACTGAGTGATGATTCGCTTTCTTGATTTTATCTTTTCTCTTTTGGGAATAATTCTACTTTTCCCCGTATTTCTTGTGTTATATTTCGCCGTCCGATTGGAAAGTAAAGGTGGTGGTTTTTATAAACAACTACGTGTGGGACGTGGAGGGACGGATTTTTACGTCTATAAGTTCCGTTCAATGCGTATAGGAGCTGATAAGCAAGGTTTGATAACTGTAGGTGGACGGGATCCTCGGATTACTCAGGTCGGATATTTTATTCGCAAATATAAATTAGATGAGCTACCTCAGTTATTTAATGTACTGAAAGGTGATATGAGTTTAGTAGGCCCACGTCCGGAAGTCCGAAAGTATGTAGAACTATATACGGATGAACAACGTAAAATACTTTCTGTTCGTCCTGGAATAACAGATTATGCTTCCATAGAATATGTTGATGAGAATACTATACTTGGGCAGGCTGATGATGCGGATAAAGCGTATGTAGAACGGATTTTACCGGATAAGATACAGTATAATATGAAATATATCAATCATCGGTCAGTGAAAGAATATTTCAAAATTATCTTTTTGACCATATGGAGTATCATACATTGAAAAGACGATTGTGCATGGTTATAAACTGGTTATTTATTCCTCATTATGTTCGTAAAACAAAATAAGGGAATTATTTTCGGAAAAAATTGTTAGAACTTATGTCAATTGCCCAATATTGTTTTACTTTGCTGTCAAATAGTAAGCAATACAGCAATTGATATGCAGAAATTATTGTCTTTGCCGCCTAATCTGGTGTCGGCATTCTATGAACTGGAAAATGTGGACCGTACGAAATGGTTTTGTACTTCCGACCCGGTGGGAATGAAACTTGGCTCGGGCGGGGGAACTACCTGGCTCTTGAGAGAATGGCAGAAGGAACGGGATAGGAAGTATTTGGCGGAGGAGCGTATTCCAACAGAAAAGTGCATTCCAACAGAGAAAAGCCTTCCAGCAGAGAAGCGTATTCTGCTGCATGCCGGAGGACAAAGCCGTCGTTTACCGGGATATGCACCGTCGGGCAAGATATTGACCCCGATTCCGGTGTTTCGCTGGGCGCGTGGACAAAAACTGGGACAGAATTTATTATCCCTTCAACTCCCACTTTACGAAAAGATTATGGAGCGTGCTCCCGAAAGGCTGCGTACGCTGATTGCCAGCGGTGATGTGTATATCCGTGCGGAAAAGCCGCTTCAAGAGATTCCCGATGCAGATGTGGTGTGCTACGGATTGTGGGTAGACCCGTTGCTCGCTACACATCATGGTGTGTTTGTCTCGGATCGGAATCAGCCGGAATCCTTGGACTTCATGCTTCAGAAACCCTCTCTGGAGGAATTGGAAAACCTCTCCAAGACACATCTCTTTTTAATGGATATCGGCATCTGGCTATTGAGCGACCGGGCCGTTGACTTGCTGATGAAACGTTCGCAGAAGGCAGATGGGGCTTTGGACGTGGATACGCCATATTCCGACTTGAAATACTATGACTTGTATGCTGACTTTGGCTTGTCCTTAGGAAATCATCCCCGTATTGAGGATGAAGAGCTGAATAGCCTCTCCGTCGCCATATTGCCTTTGCCCGGAGGCGAATTCTACCATTATGGAACAAGCCGCGAACTGTTGTCTTCAACCGTCACCTTACAGAATAAGGTCTACGACCAGCGCCAGATTATGCACCGGAAGTTGAAGCCCAATCCGGCCATCTTTGTGCAGAATGCAGAAGTGCATCTCCCCCTTACTCCGAAGAACGACAGTCTTTGGATTGAAAATAGCTTTGTTGGGGCTTCTTGGCGGCTGGGGGCACGGCAGATTATCACGGGTGTTCCCAAGAATGACTGGAGGCTGACCATTCCAGACGGTATCTGCATTGATATAGTTCCGCTTGCCGACCAGCGCTGGGCAGTACGCCCCTATGGTTTTGACGATACTTTTAAGGGGGATATTCGGGATGAAAAGACACTGTTCCTTGGAATGTCGTTTTCGGAATGGCTGGTCGAACGGGAATTGTCGGTGGAAGACATCACCGGCAGAAAAGAGGACCTGCAGGCTGCTGCCATCTTCCCGGTTGTGGAAGATAAAGAGCAGATGGGGACAGTGCTTCGATGGATGGTTTCCGAACCGGGCTTGACGGAAGGAAAGGCTGTCTGGCTGGAAAGTCGTCGGTTGTCCGCCGACGAAATTTCAGCACAAGCCGACTTGCGTCTGCTGTATGCACAGCGGGAGAGCTTCTGCAAAGGAAACTGGGAAGTGCTGGCACGCAACCATGCAAAGAGTGTATTCTATCAACTCGACTTGATGGATGTGGCCGGTGAATTCCATAAATTCGGCATTGACAAGCCGGAAGTGTTGCCGACAGATGCCTCGCTGATGCAGCGTATCCATAACCGGATGCTGCGTGCACAGATTGAGAAGCTGGACGGAAGGGACTTCAAGGCAGATGAGCAGGCCGCATTCAACTTGTTGCGCGAAGGATTGCTGACTGATTTGTATGAACGCAAGAGCAGTCCTCGCCTGAATGTGTATAGTGACCAGATTGTATGGGGGCGTAGCCCCGTACGCATAGATATGGCGGGAGGATGGACGGACACTCCGCCTTACTCCTTGTTTGCCGGTGGGAGTGTGGTGAATATTGCCATTGAACTGAACGGGCAGCCGCCTTTACAAGTGTACATCAAACCTTGCGCGGAGCATCGCATCGTGTTGCGCTCCATTGATATGGGAGCCATGGAGGTGGTGAATACTTTTGAGGAATTGCAATCCTATTGCATGATAGGTTCCCCCTTTTCCATTCCCAAAGCAGCATTGGCGCTGGCCGGGTTTGTTCCGGCTTTTTCAGAAACGGCTTATCCTTCGCTGGAAAAACAACTGGAAGCCTTCGGCACAGGTATAGAGATTACATTGCTTTCTGCCATACCTGCAGGTTCCGGTCTGGGCACAAGCTCCATTTTGGCTTCTACTGTCTTGGGTTCATTGGGTGACTTTTGCGGACTGATGTGGGATAAGAACGAAATATGCCGCCGTACGCTTGCCCTGGAACAGTTGCTGACGACCGGTGGCGGTTGGCAAGACCAATACGGTGGGGTACTGCAAGGTATCAAACTGTTGCAGACGGAGGCTGGATTTGCCCAGCAGCCATTGGTACGCTGGTTGCCCGAGCATTTGTTTACCCATCCGGAATACCGAGATTGCCATCTGCTGTATTATACGGGCATTACGCGTACAGCCAAGGGCATCCTTGCAGAAATAGTACGCTCCATGTTCCTCAACTCTTCCCTGCACCTGGGGTTATTAGAAGAGATGAAAGCACATGCCTTGGATATGGCCGAAGCCATTCAACGGAATGACTTCAAGAGTTTCGGAACACTGGTAGGCAAGACATGGATGCAGAAGAAGGCACTGGACAGTGGAACAAATCCTCCTGCCGTAGAGGACATCATCTGTCAGATAAAAGACTATACCTTAGGATATAAACTGCCGGGAGCCGGTGGGGGAGGTTATCTGTATATGGTGGCTAAGGATCCGCAGGCAGCCCTGCGCATCCGTGAGACCTTGACGCTGAATGTACCGAATCCGAGAGCCAGGTTCGTAGAAATGTCACTCTCGGATAAGGGATTCCAGGTGTCGCGGAGCTGAAATTCATCATTCATGATGATACGGCCCCCCGTTCAGTATGGTCATCGCCCGGTAGAGTTGCTCCACAAAGATGAGGCGCACCATCTGATGGGAAAAGGTCATGCGTGAGAGGGACATCTTCTCGTGTGCCGCTTCGTACACTTTGGGGGAGAATCCGTAAGGGCCTCCGATAATAAATACCAGCCGTTTGTTCACGGTATTCATCTTGCGCTTCATATAGTCTGCAAACTCTATGGAGCGCATTTCTTTTCCACCTTCGTCCAGCAGTACGACCACATCTCCCGGCTGGAGAGCTTTCAATATCAGTTCCCCTTCCTTTTCCTTCTGCACTTCCATGGAGAGACTCTTGGTGTTTTTCAGTTCGGGGATGACTTCCATCTCGAATGAGAGATAACGCTTGGTACGTTGCACATAGTCGTTGATGGCTGTTATAAAGTGTTGTTCTACAGTTCGTCCTACAACGAGCAGAGTAGTTTTCATACTGGTTCTGTTTTGATTAGCGCACAAATTTAGCATTTTTTTATTGTATTTTGAGACAAATGCTTACCTTTGCCTATCATAAATACTTGTGAAAATGAAAAAACGGGTAATCTTTTTGTTGACCGGTCTCTTCATTTGGACGTCTGTGCTGCTGGCCCAGAATGTTCCCGAGGGAGTGATTGGAGCCTTCAAGGAAGGAAACTCTCAGGAGCTCAACAAGTATCTGGGTGACAAGGTCGATTTAATCATTCAGAATAAGTCGACCCACGCCGATAAGCGGACGGCAGAGGGCACAATGGCTGCTTTCTTCTCCAACCACAAGGTCGGCAGTTTTAATGTGAACCATCAGGGGAAGCGCGATGAGTCCGGTTTCGTCATCGGTATCTTGATGACCGCAAATGGAAACTTTCGGGTGAATTGTTTCTTCAGAAAAGTACAGAACAAATATGTCATACATCAAATAAGGATAGATAAAACAGATGAATAAGGAAGAAGAATTGATTGACAGGCTGATAGACCTGGCTTTCGCCGAAGATATAGGCGATGGAGACCATACAACCCTTTCGTGCATTCCTGCTACGGCAATGGGCAAATCCAAACTGTTGATAAAAGAACCGGGCATCCTGGCCGGTATCGAGATAGCAAAGGAGGTGTTCCGCCGTTTCGATCCTACCATGAAGGTGGAAGTGTTCATTAATGATGGTACAGCCGTAAAGCCGGGCGATGTGGCCATGATTGTGGAAGGCAAGATACAGTCTTTGTTGCAAACGGAGCGTCTGATGCTGAACATCATGCAGCGCATGAGTGGCATTGCCACCATGACACATAAGTATGCCGAGCAACTGAAAGGTACGAATACCCGTGTACTTGATACCCGCAAGACTACTCCGGGCATGCGTATCCTCGAGAAAATGGCAGTGAAAATCGGTGGCGGCGTAAACCACCGTATCGGCTTGTTCGATATGATTTTGCTGAAAGACAACCATGTGGACTTTGCGGGAGGCATCGACAAGGCCATCAACCGTGCGAAGGAATATTGCAAGGGAAAAGGCAAGGACCTCAAGATAGAAATAGAAGTGCGCAACTTCGACGAATTGCAGCAAGTGCTCGATTTGGGTGGTGTAGACCGTATCATGTTCGACAACTTTACGCCGGCAATGACAAAGAAGGCCGTAGAGATGGTAGGCGGCCGCTATGAAACGGAATCTTCCGGCGGCATCACGTTTGATACGCTCCGCGACTATGCCGAATGCGGTGTGGATTTTATTTCCGTAGGAGCTTTGACGCACTCTGTGAAAGGATTGGACATGAGCTTTAAAGCATGTTGACAAAGGCGGAAAGCATTATTGCAGAATAATAAGGAAAGCCTCTCATAAAGAATGTTGCATTACGGCAGACTTATGAGAGGCTTTCTCTTGATAACCAGCAGAGTAATGACTCCTGAAAAAACAGATGGTGTATTGGGGTGAAACAGATGGTCTGTTGGGGACGGATAGATGATGCGTTTGGCTATAACGGATGATGTGTTTCAGAGTAATGGATAATAGCGTAGGAAGATATGAAAAACATAACATGGAATAAAGTAAAAACAACTGTCAAAGGTTGGCAAGTGGGAGACTACATCCGGCAGACTTCCATTGTGGTGATTGGTGTACTGATTACCTTTGCCGGTAGTGAGTTGGTTACTCAAAACTCCGAGAAGAAAGATATTCAAGCCACCATGTCGCTGATTAGGGATGAACTGAAAAGCAACCGGGAGAATTATGAGAGTATCGTTTCAGAGTTTAGAGAGGATGAACGTCTTTCCAGCTTATTGGTGGAGTATGACTTAAAGCATCGGACGATACCAGAAGATTCATTGATACAGTTCCGCTTTCTTATGGGGCATATCCGCAGTTTTTATTATAGTCAGAATGCATTGGATATACTTAAAAACTCCATGTTGATGCAGAAGATTTCAGATAAAGAGCTACTGTTGCAGTTGACCGGAATCTATGAGGTATTGGATGGATTTAGGGCGACTATGAATGGCTATTACGATATGAAGGACGAAATTATGGTTCCTTTCCATTTGGCATTGACTGATGAACAGACGGACCAGATAAATCGTGGAGGATATGAGGCGTGGGATATTTACTTGTCGGACAGGTCGGTACGGAACTTTGTCAGGGTAGCGCGGAACTATTTTACGCCGGACTATGTAGAACGTGTGGGAAAACGTATAGACGAGGCAATACAAGCGCTTGAGAAAAAGTATCATTTAGAATGAAAAGATATGGGAAAGACAAGCTTTAACAGGTTGAACCATAAGATAAAAGTTGGCGCATAGGTGATTATTTCCGCCAGTTCAGTATTGTGGCTGCGGGCATCATTGTCACTTTCTGGGGAAATGACCGGATTACCGAGAATGCCCGCCAAAAGGAAGTGCGTGCTACGATGCAGTTGGTAACGGAAGAGTTGGAATATAATAGGCAGGAGCTCCGTAATATAAAGCACTTGTTGGATATTGACATACACATGAGTCTGTTGTTGAGGGAACATGATATGGATGTATCCAAGATACCGACAGATACTCTGTGGAAGTATGGCAAGTTTTTCAATAATATGGATGAATTTTCTTATAGGACAGATGCGCTGGATGTGCTGAAAGGTTCTTCATTGATGCAGTATATACCGGACAAACGTATGTTGCAGGATGTATTGCAGACTTATTTTGAGTTGGGCAGGAAACAAAAGGATGTCAGTGATTACTATGCAACGAAAACAGATGCTCTTATGAGTGCTGCCATGTCCAGGGAGTGGGCGAATGTTTTTGACGGTGGCGACGGTCTTCGGGACCAGGCCTTGTTTCTTGTGCAGTATAAGAAATTTATCAATTACGTCAACATGGTTCCCGGTTTTCTGTATTGGCATGAATTTGATGAATTGGATGAAAGGCTGGCCAAGCAGATTCAAGTATTGAAAGCCAAATATAAGTAATCTCCGTTCTTTAACATCTTTTTATATTTAATTCAGCAGCATTTTCAAAAATGCTGCGTCTAACTAACAAACGACGCGAAGAGGCGTCCGTAAAACGAGCACTGACATTGGAAAATGAGATAGAACTGATTGAGGGCTGCCGGGCAGGAAAGGATTCCGCCCGAAAGGAATTATACACCCTCTACTCCAAGCAGATGCTGGCGGTATGTTACCGCTATACGGGCGATGTCGATGCGGCCCATGACGTATTGCACGATGGCTTCATCAAAATTTTCACCCACTTCACCTTCCGTGGCGAATGTGCATTGAGTACCTGGGTGACAAGGGTAATGGTGACGCAGGCGATAGACTACCTGCGGAAACAGCAACGTTTCAGCCAACTGGTGGTGAATGAGGAACAATTGCCCGACATTCCGGATGAAGCAGGCATTGCCGAAACCGGAGGCCGTATTTCCGAAGAAATGCTGATGGCGTTCGTGGCGGAACTTCCCGATGGATGCCGTACTGTATTCAACTTATACGTCTTTGAGGAGAAATCGCACAAGGAAATAGCCGAAATCCTCCACATCAAAGAGCATTCGTCTACCTCGCAGTTGCATCGTGCTAAGTGTTTGTTGATAAAAAGAATTAAAGAATATACTGAATATGAGAGAAAATGATGAAATAACCGGTTTGTTCCGCAGTCGTCTTGCCGGCGCAGAGATGACAGTGCGGGAGGACTTCTGGGAAGGGTTGCAACGTGACTTGCCGTCACCGGTTGCCGCAAAAGGCAGGAGGCCGCTTTTTCTTTCTCCGAGGTTTCACCGCGTAGCCGCAGCCGCCTCTGTTGTATTTGTACTGGGAGCTGCTTCTGCCGCTTTCTGGTATTTCTCTCCGAAAGAGGAAATCAAGGAGGCCTTTACACAAGTGGCGGCCATGACGCCGGAAGGTAACTTGAACGGGGATGTGGTGCAGGAAAGTTTTCCCTCTATTCATCAGGCCAACCCCATGGCACAAAAGTCCGGTACACAGCATCCCGCCAACGGCATTCCGGCAGGATTGACGGCGCAGGCCGATGAGGATGAATCCATGTCTGTCCATGTTTCCATCCGGATTACCCAACGGGTGTACGGAAACCAGCAGCAGCCGGGAAACGGTTATTACAGTAACGGAACTCCGGCCGGAAACGGGAACTACCATTCAAATCCTGGCCATAAGGATGCTGATATAGATAGAATGCTGCCATCTTCTGAGGAAGAACCGGCAAAGTCTGTGGCTGTATCGCCATCTAAGCCCCGTAATTGGGCATTGAAAGCAGGCATCGGCACTTCCCTGCCGAAAGGGAATTTCCATATGCCGTTCACGGTCGGGGTAAGCGTGGAACGTTGTTTGAACAAGCATTTCTCCTTGGAAGCCGGTCTTCAGTATAATTGCTTGGATGGTGACCATACGTTGCATACGCTGGGAATTCCGGTAAGGCTGAACATGATGCTGGCCAGTACGCCGAAAGTGGATTTCTATGCTATGGTAGGTGGAGCAGCCGAGAAATGCATTGCAGGTGCTCCGGACAATGGTTTCGGTGCAGAGCCGGTACAGTTGTCGGTTGCTGCCGGAGTAGGGGTACGCTATAAAATGAACAACCGTTTTGCCTTGTTTGCAGAGCCGTCTGTATCCCATCATTTCGATACGGACTCGCAGACAAGAACCTTGCGTACGGAACGGCCCACCAATCTGAATCTGTTGTGCGGCGTGCGCATGACTTATTAATCTTAAATACCATACAAATATGAAGACTCTATACAATAAATTACATATATTCGGGCAGACTATGCTGCTCGTATTCTTTACTCTTTCTGTTCTCTCTTTGAGCTCTTGCAGCAAAGAAACGTTGGACTACAACCATCCGGATGTAGACTTGTTTGTCAAGCAGTTGAAGGCTGGCAAATATTCTACCCAAAGTCCGGATGGATTGAGTAACATGCCCAAGTTCACTTCCGAAGATATAGAGGAATTGCTGAAGTATGCCGAGGACTTGACGGTCATTCCCTCTTTCCCCCTGGCTCCGGTATCCTATTCGGCAGGTGGCAAGCTGCGTTTGGGCGAATGCATCCTGTGGACGGTAGAGACTATCCGTCTCGGGAACAATGCTTCGATGGGATGCAAGATGGTACATACGGATGCGGAGAATTATGAAGGTATCTATTTCCTTTCGGACGAAGAGGTGCTGGATGCCGCTTCGCGCTACCGCCGCTGGTGGGAAACCCGTAAGTATCCACGGACTATGTGGACGATTGATCCCTGCTATGACGAACCGCTTTGTGGCAGCGGATATATGTGGTGGTGACCTGTTTTTAGGGATTAAGGATTAGGTATTAAGTAATCAAACTGTCAGGTGAAGAGATTTATACTTGTAATGGGGCTGCTCTGTGCAGTAGCCTTCCCTTGTTATGCCCAAAACTGGACCCCTCAGGACTCGTTGAGGCTGAACCGGTTGCTGAAGGGCGAGGGGGAGGTAAAACTGAATCCGGAGGTATTGCAGGAATTGGAAATGAACAATTCTCTGGGTACTCCGAAAGCGGTGATGGACAAGTCGTGGATGGATTTTGATAATTCATTGCCCGTCATGCCGAAAGCGCCCGAGAAAAAAGTGGTGCTTACCTTACGTCCTTATACAGCCAATACCAAATATAATTGGGACCCCATTTATCAGAAAAAAATCAAGGTAGACAAGGATACTTGGCGAGGAGATGAATTCTATGCGCTTAAGATTCTGATGATTCCTACGAACTGGGCTAAACATCCGTTTGATGCCGGTCCGCGTGAGACGGTGGAGCAGATTGAAGCAACCGGTTTGCGTTACCGGGTGACGGAGCGGGCCAATAATATGGCTGTGGGCGGTTGGCAGGGTGCCAGTGGCGGTGGAATTTCCGGTTTAGACCTGATGACACCTTTTACCCGTGAGTTTTGGAATTTCAAAGGCCGCAAGCGCCGTGCCCGTACGCTGGAAGTATTGAAGGCGTATGGAGATTCGATAACTGTTTTGGAACAACAGTAATTTATCACTTTTTGTCAAATTTTGAACTTTCTTTCTCCTCTTCTTGTTTTCATTAGTAAACCTTTAAAAAAAGTAATAATGAACAGAGTGACTTCTCTATTTGGAATAAGATATCCGATAATTCAAGGTGGTATGGTGTGGTGTAGCGGCTGGAGACTTGCTGCTGCTGTAAGCAATGCGGGAGGGCTGGGCTTGCTCGGCGCAGGTTCGATGCATCCCGAAACGTTGCGGGAGCATATCAGGAAATGCCGTGAGGCTACGCATCATGCTTTTGGTGTGAATATTCCCTTGATGTATCCCCAGATAGAAGAGATAATGCAGATTGTGGCCGACGAGGGAGTGAAGATTGTATTTACATCTGCCGGCAGCCCGAAGAAATGGACTGGTTGGTTGCACGAGCGTGGCATCACGGTGGTGCATGTTGTTTCGTCCTCGCGTTTTGCCGTGAAGGCAGAAGAGGCGGGTGTTGATGCAATAGTTGCCGAAGGCTTCGAAGCCGGTGGGCACAATGGGAGGGAGGAGACTACCACCCTGTGCCTGATACCAGCTGTACGTGCAGTTACTACACTTCCGCTGATTGCCGCCGGTGGCATTGCAACGGGTGAGGCCATGCTGGCTGCCCGGGTGCTGGGTGCGGAAGGTGTGCAGATTGGTACACGCTTTGCCTTGACGGCAGAGAGTTCTGCAAACGAGGTATTTAAGGATTACTGCTTGCATTTGGAAGAAGGGGATACCCGTCTGCTTTTGAAGAAATTGGCTCCGGTGCGTCTGGTGCGCAATAACTTTCGCAGCGCCGTAGAGGCTGCTGAGGCTGTGGGAGCTTCAGAGGAAGAACTTCGTATCCTTTTAGGGCGCGGCCGTGCCAAACGTGGTATTTTTGAAGGTGACTTGGAAGAAGGGGAACTGGAAATAGGGCAGGTATCTGCCTTGCTGCATGGAAAGGGAGTGCAGTCTGTGGCGTCGGTCATGCAAGAGTTGGTGGAGGAGAGCAGAAGGGCGTGGGAGAGAATGCAGGAATTGGATTTCTGACTATTCCCGTCTTCTGGTATCATATAACACTAAAAAAGGAATATTCCCGGTGATTTCGGGGATATTCCTTTTTTAGTTCCAATTTATAACCTTTTATCCTTTGGGGATATTGGTTGTGTCTTTTGCCATATTTCCACTTGTGGCGGAATTACTTGTGCCATTGTTGCTGGTAGTGGCGCTACCGGTAGCCATATTTGTTGCGCTTTTACCGGCTGTCTGCACAGCGGGTTGCTCTTCCCAGTGGAATGGTTCGAAGCTACTGTTCGGGTCAACCCAGGACGGTTTTTTGGAAGCATAAATAATGAACGGGGCAATGACTACAATCAGTGCACCGATGATGAGCACGGAGAACCATACTGTGTTGCTGCCTGTTGAGATTTGGCTGGGTGGAATGAAGCTGAGCACGAATGCCAGTAGTGAACCACAGAAACCCAGACCGCCGATGAGCCACATCAGTCCGTTGCCTTTGCTGCCGATGCGGAACGGACGGTTCAGCTTCTTCATCTTATAACGCAGCACGATGGCTCCGGAGAACATCAGCAGATACATGATAAGGTAAAGCAATACGGTGAGCTGTGACAGGATTTGGTAGAAACTCTGTACGGAAGGCATCACAACGAACAGCAGGCTCAGTACGGTTACTGCACCGCCTTGTACATAAAGGATATTCTTCTGTACACCCAGTTTGTTTGTTTTTGGAAGAAGGGAGGCAGATAACCTGCTTTGCCCACTGCGAAGATACCTTTGGACGGACCTGCCACCCAGGTCAACACGCCTGCCAGCACACCGAATGCCAAAGCGATGGCAATAATCGGTGACAGCCAGGAGGCGCGGATGTAATGGAAATAGTTATCAAAGCCTACCAGCAGACTCTGTGTCAGGTTGATGTCCTTTTCGGGAATGATGATCCCCAGTGCGAAGGTGCCGAGCACGAAGATGATCACGGTGATAGCCGCACCGATGAATACGGCTTTCGGATAGTTCTTGAGGGATTTTCCATGTCTTTTACGTGGATACCGCCCATTTCCATACCGGCATAGAACAGGAAGATGCTGGAAGCCAGTACCAGGTTGTCGAAGTTGCTGAAATCGGGGAAGAAGCTGCTGTGGAAATCCAGGTTGGAGTGTCCGCCGGTGGCAAGGTAGATAATACCCAGGATAATCAGCAGTGCGGCAGGGATAATAGTCCCGACCAGGCCGCCGACCTTTGCCACTTTGCCTACCCAGCCCATGCCTTTCAGTGAAATGAAGGTGGCCAGCCAGTAGATGATGAGGACAACAACGAGTGAGTAATACTTGTTGTTGGCCAGTGACATGTCATGTACGTCGTTCATTCCGATGAAAGCGATGGATACGGCACCGAATGTCAATACGGTAGGATACCAGATTGTACTTTCAATCCATTGTACCCAGATGGCAAGGAAGCCCAGTTTTTCCGTAGGCTTCACCCACCCATCGGAACACACCGCCTTGCTTGTCCTGGAACATGGCCGCCAGTTCCGCGGCGACAAGTGACGTCGGAATCAGAAAAACAATGGCTGCAAATAAGTAGTAGAAGGCCGAACTCATTCCGTACACGGCCTCGGCAGGAAGTCCACGTAGGGATACTACTGCCGTCACATTCATGATTGCCAGGGTAAATACACCCAGCTTCACTGTTTGTTTAATATTTGCCATAAGTTAAGGTTTTAGATGAAAAATATATTCAAAATCAGCGTCTATAACAACACTTGGGGAGAGTTGTTCCCAACGGATAAGTGAAAGTTCCGGTTTTAACTATTCAGGAAGCGTCGGCTTTGGGCGCGGGCTTCTGTGCAACTTTCTTGTAGAACTCTTCTTTTTCCTTATTGCGCCGTTCGACCAGGCTCGTTACATACACTGTAAAGATAGGGAACATCATCATGCCCAGCGCAGCCAGCAGTACGGACAGTACCCGTCCGGTGGGAGTGACTGCTATGATATTGGAACCCACCGTCGTCACGTCCATAAATGCCCACCATAAGGCGTCTCCATATCCTTTGACTAAAGGATTGGGACCATGCTCCATGACATAAAAGGCCAGACTGGAAAAATAGACAGTGGCCAGCAACATGGTAAGGTAGGAAACGAACAGTCCCGATGCGCGGTTGTACGTCAGCCAACCCACCACGATAGCCATGGCGTAACCACCCCGCACTAATGGGATGAAACGCAGCATATAGGTTATCTCGGGTGAGAAAGTCCATCCCATATAGGCAATGATGTTTTGATAGGGTATAGCTACCAGCAGGAAAATGAAATGCGTGGCCACGTAGTGACCCTTCTTCTCTGCCAGGAACCATTCCAATACAAAATCTGCCAGGAACAGGGCACATATCCACAACTGTACTTTCATGTAGACCGACTGTTCGTAAAAGGGGATCCCCTTGAACGTGTCGACAGAGATGCTGATAACTAAAAATAGCGACAGTATCAATATAATGACATGCAGTATGCCATAGATACCTTTTTCCCGCAATACAAATTCTGATAGAGCCATTTTCATGATGAAGTCCATTATAAAGTCATAAGTTATGAGTTATAAGTCATTTGCTGATTACGGTGCCTACCAACAAATAACTCATAACCTATAACTCATAACTAAAAAGAGAAACTTATTCTGTAATCGTTACGTTATCACCGTTGAACACACCCAGGCCGAGCTTGTTCATGATGAACTTGATTGCCGATTGGGCCTTTACGGAGTTTCCCGCTTCGTCTAGGGGAGGAGCGAAGGCCGATACTCCCATGACACCGGGCAATACGGCCATTACACCACCGCCTACACCGCTTTTGGCCGGTATGCCGGCGGTGTACATCCAGTCGCCGGAATGCTCGTAGAAGCCTACGGTCGAAATCATCGACGTAATTTTCGGTGCCAGGCTGGCTTCGAACACCGTTTGTTTGGTGACGGGGTTCACACCGTTATTGGCGATGGTTCCTGCGGCAATGCCCAGTTGCTGGGCCGTGATGCCGAGAGAACACTGGCGGGTATAGAGGTCGAGTGCCATATCCGGATCATCGTAGATGCGGTTGTAGTTTTTCAGCAGCCAGGCAATGGAGCGGTTGTTGAAGTTGGTAGCCGTTTCCGATTTGTACAGTTCGTCGATGAGTTGTGGGGCAGAGCCGCACAGCTCAGTGACATTCTGTACAATGGCATCCCATTTTTTGTCGGAGTTTCCCACTGGCTGCACCATGGAACAGGCGGAAATGGCACCGGCATTTACCAATGGAGTGGAAGGGTGGTCGTTTTCCAGCAAGATGGCGATGATGGAGTTGAACGGTAGTCCCGTGGCATCGGCACCTATCATGTCCAGCACTTTCTGCGCACCGTATTGGCGCAGGATAAGGATGGCTGTGTGTACCTTCGAGACGGACTCTATACCGAAACGATAGTCTGTGTCACCTATATTGATGGTCTGCCCGTTCATCAGGCAGATGCTGAGTCCGAATAGTTTGGAGTCTATGTTGGCAAGGTAGGGAATATAATCCGCATTCTTGCCTCCTGTGCTGCCCTTCACCTCATTGTAGGCTTCTTGGGCAACCTCCTTTATTTGTGAAATTGATATTTTCTTTTCCATAAACACGTTGTGATGTACGATTAGACGATGTACGATTTACGATTGAAATTACTCCTTTAAACGTAGTCCGTATCAAGAGAAACTCTAATCGTACATCGTAAATCGTTTAATCGTAAATTAATTTATTTTTTATGAGTACGGCATCCGTGGTTGAATATTTTGGTTTCCACCGGCAGGTTCTTTTCCTGTGCCATACGGGTAGGAGTCGGGTAATCCAGTTTCTCCAGCTCCGTGATGGCATTCTTGATGTCACCCAGCAGCATGTCTGCCATGTCGCGGCTGAATCCTTGGCGAACAACGACGCGCATTACGACGTAGTCTTCCAGCTTTGAAGGCAGTGTATAGGCGGGTACCATCCAACCGTGTTGTGACAGCTTGTCCTGCAGGTCATACAGAGTCCATTTGGCAGCTCTTGCATATTCCGGTTTCAAATACCAGATAAACAGCGGGTTCACAACCTCGTCGGAATAGTTTACGAACGGAGCCATCTTGCCGATTTCGTCATGGATATACTTGGCGATGGTCAGAGAGTTGTACTGTACTTCCTTGTAACCCTGGAATCCCAAACGGATGAATTGGTAATATTGTCCCAGAATCTGTGCGGCAGGACGAGAGAAGTTCAAGCCTACCTGAGTAATGTTGGCACCCAGGTAGTTGACGCTGAATGACATTTCTTCGGGCAGATATTCCTTGCCTTTCCAGCAAACCCAGCCCAGACCCGGATAAACCAGACCGAATTTGTGTCCGCTGACGCTGATGGAGAGAACCCATTTCAAGCGGAAGTCCCATTTTGTGTCGGGATTGAGGAACGGCAGGATGAAACCGCCGGTTGCAGCATCTACATGGATAGGAATATCATAGCCGGTTTTGGCGTTGTAGGCATCCAGTGCTTTGTCCAACGCTTCCACGTCATCGTTCAAACCTGTCCATGTCACACCTTGGATGGGGACGATGCAGATGGTGTTCTCGTCACACATCTTCAGTGCTTCTTCGGGGTCCAGAGTGGTTTTGTCCAGTGTCAAAGGCACTTCACGCATTTCAATCTGCCACAACTGTGCAAACTTTTCCCAAACAACCTGGAAACCTGTAGAAATAACGAAGTTTGGTTTGTCGAACGGTTTGCCTTGCGCCTGACGTTTCTTGCGCCAGCGCAACCAGGCTGCCACACCACCCAGCATACATGCCTCCGAGGAACCGATGGCAAGTGCGCCGGTTTTCCAGGTTTCTTTTTCAGGAGAGTTCCAGAGGTTGGCCACGATGTTGATACATTTACCGTTCATTACGGCGATACGCGGATATTCTGTTTCATCAATGTAGTTGATGCTGATGGCTTCGTTCATCAGTTTGGTGGCATAGTCGTCCATGTAGGTGGTAACGAAAGTAGCCAGATTCAAGCGTGGCTGCGTTTGGGCGAAGGTCTCGTCTTTCACCATCTGATAGGCGATTTCCGGGGTAGTAGGTCCGTCGGGAATCTTTTCTACGGGTGAGGGTTGTAACATACGGTTTGAACCGAATACTTCAGTTTTTGCATCTCCTTTTCTGAAATTCAAATCTTCCATATTAATAAGTTTTTTAAAGGTTTAGGCGGCGGGGCTTTTCCCCGTCGAATTTCCCACAACAACGGGGTTTGCGGATGAAAGTTCCGGGGTTTTGCATTATTTGGCGTTTATTAAAGGGCAGCGTAGTAAAATCTTAAAAAACGAACATTCTGAAGGTAGGTTTGTTGTTCCCACATTATTCATTTAATTAATATACTACTATATGAAAATCAATACCGGAAGGGGTACAATCCCCCTTATCACGCTTGTCGGCATTTGGTCAGTCTCTGCATTGACTTCCTTGCCGGGATTGGCCGTATCACCTATTTTGGGACAGCTTACTACCATTTTTCCATATGCTACAGAACTGGATATACAGATGCTTACCTCCCTGCCTTCGCTGCTGATAATTCCTTTTGTGCTATTGGCGGGCAAGCTGGCCGAGAAACGTGACTTTGTGCGTCTGCTGAAAGTGGGACTTTGGATGTTTGCCGCCAGTGGGGTACTTTATCTTTTTTCGGACAAAATGTGGCAGTTGATGGTGGTCAGTGCTTTGCTCGGCATTGGCTCGGGACTGATAATCCCGTTGTCTACCGGTTTGGTTTCACGTTATTTCACGGGGGAGTATAGGGTAAAGCAGTTTGGTTACAGTTCTGCCATCACCAATGTGACGCTGGTTGTGGCAACGGCGGTGACTGGGTATCTGGCAGAGGTAAACTGGCACTTGCCTTTCGTGGTATATCTGCTTCCGTTGGTTTCTCTGCTGCTTGTCGGGTATTTGAAGGGAGATACCGGTCAGCCGCAGAAAACAGAAGATACGGCTACCGTTGTTCCGGAGGAATCCAAGCGTGCGATTCCCGGTAAATACGGCATCCATGTCCGCCATCTGCTACAGTTGATGCTGTTTTATGGCGTCACTACGTATGTAGTGCTGGCGGTTACTTTTGACTTGCCTTTTTTGATGGAGGCCCATCACTTCTCCAGCGGAAATTCCGGATTGATGATCTCCTTATTCTTCCTTGCCATTATGGCTCCGGGTTTCTTCCTGGGGCATATCGTGAAGTGGATGGGGAAACACACAAAGTTTTACAGCCTTTTGTCCATTGCAGCGGGTTTGCTTTTGATATGGATTTCGCCTAAAGAATGGCTGATAATACCGGGATGTATGTTGGTTGGTTTGGGATATGGTGTCATTCAACCGCTGATTTATGACGAGACAGTAGATACGGCTATACCGGAAAAAACAACTTTGGCACTGGCCTTTGTAATGGTAATGAATTATCTGGCGATTCTATTGTCCCCGTTCATTACAGACTTCTTTCAGACCTTGTTCCACACTAATTCCAAGGAATTTCCGTTTATTTTCAACCTCTGCATCACACTGCTCGCTATGTGGTGGGAGTATGCGAGGAAGAAGGATTCTTTGTTGGGGGGGAGTTATGAGTGATGAGTGATTTGTTGGTAATTGTGCTGCGCTACCATGCTGAAAGGAAAATACCAACAAATCACTCATCACTTATAACTTATAACTTATAACTCAATCGCCTCATATTTCAGCCCGAAGACGTCGGCTACAGCTTTGTATGTTACTTTGCCTTCCACTACGTTCAATCCTTGCGCCAGAGCCGGGTCGTCCTTGCAGGCTTGTCTCCAGCCTTTGCATGCCAGGGAAACAGTGTAGGGCAGGGTGGCATTTGTCAGTGCCATGGTGGAGGTGAAGGGTACGGCGCCGGGGATATTGGCAACGGCGTAGTGTACAATTCCGTCCACAATGTAGGTAGGGTCGCTGTGCGTGGTGGGGTGGGAGGTTTCGAAACAACCGCCCTGGTCGATGGCTACGTCTACGAGTACCGTACCGGGTTTCATCATCTTCAGCATTTCGCTGGTGATGAGGTGTGGGGCCTTGTCACCGGGGATGAGGACGGAACCGATTACCAAGTCGATGTTCGGCAATTCCATCTTGATGTTATGGGTGGAAGAATAGAGTGTCTTTACGTTTTTCGGCATCACTTCACTCAGGTAGCGCAGGCGGGGAAGGTTGATGTCGGCAATCAGTACCTCGGCACCCATTCCGGCAGCTATCTGTGCGGCATTGGTGCCCACGATACCACCTCCAAGGATAAGTACGCGTGCGGGACGTACGCCCGTTACTCCGCCCATCAGTTTTCCCTTGCCGCCTTGTGGCTTTTCAAGGAAGCGGGCTCCTACTTGGGTAGCCATGCGTCCTGCCACCTCACTCATAGGAGTAAGTAGCGGAAGTGAGTGGTCTTCTTTTTCCACGGTTTCGTAGGCGATGCAGACGGCACCGCTTTCAATCATGGCTTCGGTCAGCAATTTATCGGCTGCAAAGTGGAAATAGGTGAATACCACTTGTCCCTTTTTAATCAGTTTGTACTCCGGTGCAATAGGTTCCTTTACCTTGACAATCATGTCGGCTGCGGCATACGTGTCTTCAATGGTCGGTAAAGTCTTTGCACCTACGGCGATGTAGTCATCGTCGGAGAAACCGCTGTTTACGCCTGCTGTGGCTTGCACATACACCGTATGACTTTTTTTCACCAATTCGGCTACTCCGGCAGGGGTCATTCCCACGCGGTTCTCGTTGTTCTTGATTTCTTTAGGTACTCCGATAATCATAACCTTAAAGTTTTAATTGGGGGGTTAAACATGGCGCAATATAGCGATTTCCCGGCTTGATGTTATCGGTGCATCTATGTTCTTCAACAGAATTTTTATGCATGTTTTAATCAATGATAATTGTAGCTTCTGTAGGTAGAGAGAACTATTCTTTTATATTTGCATGCATTTAAAATAATATTGACTGTACAAAATATGAAATATTCTATATTTTTCTCTCTTTTGTTCTTTATTGGTAGTGTGCAAAGCGGCTATGCCCAAGAAACCGGTACAGACAAGCCCTCCTTCATCCCGCCTTTTGATTTTCCCATCACTTTCTCCGGTAACTTCGGCGAGATACGTGCCAACCATTTTCATGGCGGACTGGATTTCAAGACCGGTGGAACCATAGGCAAGCCGGTACGCGCTCTGGCCGACGGATATATTTCGCGTATCCGCGTTACCCACGGTTCGGGCTATGTGCTCGATGTGGCTTATGACAATGGTTATTCGACGATAAACCGCCATTTGAGTGCCTTTGTGGGCGATGTGGCCCGCCGGGTTGAAGACTTGCAGTACGAGAAAGAAAGTTGGGAGGTGGAAATTACTCCCGAACCCGATGAATATCCCGTGAAGGCCGGTCAGATAATAGCTTTGAGCGGAAACACCGGATACTCTTTCGGTCCGCACCTGCATCTGGATATGATAGAGACGGCTACGGACGAATATATCGACCCGCTGCCTTTCTTCATGAACAAGGTGAAAGACAAGACTGCCCCGCGTGCCGAAGGTATCATGCTGTTTCCACAGCCGGGAAAAGGAGTGGTGGAGGGCAAGCAGACGCGACGGGCTTTTCCGGCACATCCAACGAAACCCATTACCGCCTGGGGACTGATTGGTGCAGGCATCCGTGCCTACGACTATATGGACGGAGTGCAGAATAAATATGGCGTGAAGACGGTGATTCTCGAAGTGGACGGTGAGGAAGTCTTCCGCAGTACGATAGACCGCTTTGCCTATGAGGAGAACCGCTATATCAATTCGTGGACACACGGTCAGTACATGAAGTCTTTTATAGAGCCGGGCAACCGTCTTCGCATGCTGCAGGCATCCAACGGCAATCGCGGACTGGTGGAAATCAACGAAGAACGCCCTTACCGATTTGTCTATACACTGAGCGATGCGCTGGGAAATACCTCTAAAGTCCGCTTTACAGTCCAGGGACAGAAGACGATAATTGCTCCGGTGGAACATCGTGAGAAATATACCCTCAAATGGGACAAGGTGAACTATCTGCAGGAGCCGGGGCTGGAGTTGGTTATCCCGAAAGGAATGCTCTACGATAACGTCTTGCTGAACTACTCCGTGCGGGCTGATAGTGGCGACATCGCTTTCACCTATCAACTAAACGATACCCGTATTCCTATGCACAATGCCTGCGATTTGCGTATCGGCTTGCGCCGGCGTCCAGTAGAGGATATGACCAAATATTATGTGGCGGGCGTAACGGCGCGCGGTGGAAAATACCGCATCGGCGGTAAGTATGAGGATGGTGTCATGAAAGTGCGTATACGGGATTTGGGGACTTATACCGTGGCAGTGGATACGGTTCCGCCGGTGATAACTCCCGTGAACCAAGCTCAGTGGGGACGTACGGGAAAAATCATCTTCAAGGCCAAGGACAAGGAAACCGGCATCAACACCTATCGGGGTACGATTGACGGGAAGTATGCCTTGTTTGGAAAGCCCAATTCCATCAGTGGTAACCTGGTGTGCGAGCTCGACCCGAAATATGTGGAGAAAGGCGGCAAGCATGTGGTGGAGATGACGGTGACGGATGGCTGTGGCAACCGTACTACCGAACAGTTTGATTTTGTATGGTAAAGACTGAAATATTTAGTAACATTATAATTTAGAAGTATGAAAAGTAAAAGACTGACTCTTTCCGTCTTGTTTGTTGTGGCAGCCGTGGCGAATGCGCTGGCCTGCACCAATCTTATCGTAGGCAAGAACGCCTCCGCGGACGGTTCTACCATTGTTTCCTATTCTGCCGATTCTTATGGTTTGTTCGGCGAGTTGTATCATTATCCTGCTGGTATGCACAAGAAAGGTACGCTGATTGACATACACGAGTGGGACACCGGCAAATACCTTGGGCAGATAGAGCAGGCGCGTCAGACGTACAATGTCATTGGCAACATGAATGAGTTCCAGCTCACTATCGGTGAGACGACATTCGGCGGACGTCCCGAGCTGGTGGATACCACCGGCATCATCGACTACGGCAGCCTGATTTACCTCGGTCTGCAACGCTCACGCACCGCCCGCGAGGCCATCAAAGTGATGACGGAACTGGTGCAGGAATATGGCTATTACAGCAGTGGCGAGTCCTTCACCATCGCCGACCCCAACGAAATATGGATTATGGAGATGATTGGCAAGGGACCCGGTGTGCGCGGTGCCGTATGGGTAGCTGTCCGCGTGCCCGATGATTGTATCTCCGCTCATGCCAACCAGAGCCGCATTCATCAGTTCAACATGAACGACAAGGAGAACTGTATGTACTCCCCCGATGTCATCTCCTTTGCACGCGAGAAGGGCTATTTTGACGGTGTGAACAAGGATTTCAGCTTTGCCGATGCCTATGCTCCGCTCGATTTCGGTGCCCGTCGCTATTGCGAGGCACGCGTATGGAGCTATTTCAATATGTTTACCGACCGCGGCAACGAGTTCCTGCCTTATATATTGGGTGAGACGGACACTCCGATGCCTCTGTTTGTGAAGCCCAACCGCAAGGTTTCCGTGCAGGATGTGAAGAACGCCATGCGCGACCATTATGAAGGTACTCCTCTCGACATCAGCAAAGATTTCGGCGCAGGCCCGTATCATACCCCGTACCGCCTTTCTCCACTCTCTTTCAAGGTGGGTGACCAGGAATACTTCAATGAACGTCCCATCTCCACCCAGCAGAGCGGTTTCGTATTCGTGGCACAGATGCGCTCCGAGTTGCCCGATCCTATCGGTGGAGTATTGTGGTTCGGCACAGATGATGCCAACATGACGGTATTTACGCCCGTATACTGCTGTACGGACAAGGTTCCCGTATGCTACACCCGTGTGGACGGCGCCGATTACATCACTTTCTCCTGGAACTCCGCTTTCTGGATTTTCAACTGGGTGGCCAATATGGTTTATCCCCGTTATGACTTGATGATGGGCGACGTGCGTGCCACTCAGACAGAGTTGGAGACAACCTTCAACGAAGCGCAGGAAGGCGTTGAGGCTGCTGCTGCCAAACTGCTGGAAAAAGATCCTGCCAAAGCAAAGGCATTTCTTACCAACTATACGAACATGACTGCCCAAAGCACTTTCGATACTTGGAAACGTCTTGGCGAGTTTCTTGTCGTAAAGTATAATGACGGCGTTGTCAAACGTATGAAAAACGGTCAATTCGAACGTAATTCCATCGGCCAGCCGGCAGGCGTAATCCGCCCGGGATACCCGAAGGAGTTCCTTGAAGAGTATGTTAAGCAGACGGGAGACAGATATAAAATGCCTGAATAAAATTAGGATATTTGAACTTATTCTTCTACATTTGTGTCTTACAAAAAAGTTTATATTAACCCTTAAAACAATAACAGTCTTATGGAAAATCAGGAACTGATTAAGCAGGTGACTGAGAAAGCCGAAAAATCTTACCCCGGCATATGATGCCGAAACTCAGGCAGAAGTGAAACGCATGTTGGAAAATCCAGATAAAACCGAATTGATAGACAGTTTTTACAAAGACCTGGAATTTGGAACGGGCGGTCTGCGCGGCATCATGGGTGCCGGTACAAACCGCATGAACATCTACACCGTAGGTGCCGCAACACAGGGCTTGTCCAACTATCTGAACAAATGTTTTGCCGGAAAGAAGGATATTTCCGTTGTTGTGGGGCACGACTGCCGCAACAATAGCGACAAGTTCGCAAAGATTTCTGCCGACATCTTCTCTGCAAACGGCATCAAGGTATATCTTTTTGATGACCTTCGTCCTACGCCCGAAGTTTCATTTGCCATTCGCCACTTCGGCTGCCAGAGCGGTATCAACATTACAGCCAGCCACAACCCCAGAGAATACAACGGCTACAAGGCTTATTGGGATGACGGTGCGCAGGTGCTCGCTCCGCACGATACAGCCATCATAGACGAGGTGAATAAGGTGACGGTGGCCGACATCAAGTTCAACGGCAACAAGGACTTGATTCAGATTATCGGCAAGGAAGTGGATAAGGTTTATCTGGACATGGTTCACTCCATCTCCATCGACCCCGAAGTCATCCGTCGCCAGAAAGACCTCAGCATTGTGTATACTCCGCTTCATGGCGCAGGCCGCGTGCTCATTCCGGACTCATTGAAGGAGTGGGGATTTGAGAATATCAACTGCGTGCCCGAACAGATGGTGAAGGACGGCAATTTCCCGACGGTGGTTTCTCCGAATCCCGAAAATGCCGAAGCCCTTTCCATGGCCATTGCGCTGGCCAAGAAGATTGACGCTGACATCGTGATGGCAAGTGACCCGGATGCCGACCGTGTCGGTATGGCCTGCAAGGACGATAAGGGCGAGTGGGTGCTTATTAATGGTAACCAGACTTGTCTCATTTTCTTGTACTACATCATCAAGAACCGTATTGCAATGGGCAAGATGCAGCCGAACGACTTCATCGTGAAGACCATCGTGACCACTGAACTCATCAAGGCTGTGGCAGACAAGAACAAGATTGAAATGCGCGACTGCTACACCGGCTTCAAGTGGATTGCACGTGAAATCCGTTTGCGTGAAGGCAAACAGCAATACATCGGAGGTGGTGAAGAAAGCTACGGATTCCTGGCCGAAGACTTTGTCCGTGATAAAGATGCTGTTTCTGCCTGTACATTGCTGGCCGAAATCTGTGCTTGGGCAAAAGACCAGGGCAAGACGCTCTATGACGTATTGATGGAAATCTATGTAGAATATGGATTCTCAAAGGAAACCACCGTGAATGTTGTGAAACCAGGAAAGAGCGGGGCAGAAGAGATTAAGGCAATGATGGAAAACTTCCGTTCTAATCCTCCGAAGGAAATCGGCGGTTCGGCTGTCAGTCTGATTAAGGATTACAAGACGCTGGAACTTACTGATGCCCAGGGCAACGTAAGCAAGCTGGATATGCCCGAGACTTCCAATGTACTTCAATATTTCACTGTAGACGGCACGAAGATTTCTGTCCGTCCTTCCGGTACGGAACCGAAGATTAAGTTCTATATCGAGGTGAAGGGCGAGATGGGTTGTCCGAAATGCTATACCAGCGCCGATGCCGAAGCTGAGAAGAAAGTGGAGGCAGTGCGCAAGTCACTCGGCATTTGATAGGAAAGAGGAAAAAATGTGTATATAGTGTTCGGAGAGGCGTAACCCGTGAGGGCTGCGCCTCTTCCTTTTGCTTCTGTGTTGAAAGAAAACTTAAATAAAGACTTAAACCCGATGGTTGATGAACAAAACGTTTGCAGGGAAGTTAAGTATAGGCAGATTGCGGTTACACACCGATTGGTTGATGTGAATGAGAGTCGTTTCATTCGTAGTTGTTCGTTTGTGAGTGTGTGTTTTCCGCAATCTGCTTTTTAAAATTTCTTCCCCCCCTCTTTTTAATTCTTTAATTTTTAATTGTTCTCCATCCACCAGTCTATCAGCCTTCTTGCGATACTCAGTTTTCGTGGAATTTCGGGCAGGTTGTCTTTGGAATAGAAGGCGGCAGCGGTCAGCTCATCTTCCTGCAGTTTTATCTCCCCGCTTTCGTAGTCGGCAATGAAACCCACCATCAATCCGCTGGGGTAGGGCCAGGGCTGGTTGCTGAAGTAGGTGATGTTCTTTACCTTCAGCCCCGTTTCCTCAAAAACTTCCCGTTCCACACATTCTTCCAGTGTCTCGCCGGCTTCGAGGAAGCCTGCCACCAGTCCGTAGAAGGTTCCTCGGAAGTTCCGGGCATGCACCAGCAGGATTTCGTCTCCTTTGCGTATCAGTACGATGATGGCGGTGGAAACGGGAGGGTACATCTCATTGCCGCAGTTGGGACACTTCTTCATGATGGGGGTCTGGTGCTCCATGGCGGTACCACACACGGGGCAGAAGTGGCTGTGCTCGTCCCAATAGAGTATCTGGAAGGCCTTTCCTGCAGAACGGTACTCGTCCGGCGAGATGTAGTCGTACGATGCGCGCAGGCCTATCATGACCCATTCGTCGGTTTCGGCCACGGGCTGTTCCAAGGCGAATGCACGTACTTGCTTGCCGTTGGGGGGGAACACTTCGTGTATATTACTTCCGGCTTCCGGTGTCAGAGGAGGCTCTATACTGACGGGTACGCTGTATTTTATTTCTCCTTTGTCTGTATATCCTTTTTTCAGCAGCAGTTGGTCTTTGAAGAAGACGAACCACTGCGTGGAGGGTTGGGGTTCTGTTGATTTTTCCATTGTTTGTTGTTTTATTATTTTGGGGGGGATGAACACGAAAATACAAAGGCACAGAGATTCTTTTCAAATTAATTTCTATGTCTCTGTGTCTCTGTGCTTGCCCCCCTAAATTTCGTTTGCTGTGTCTTTTTCTTGTCGCACATAGACCGTTGACCTTCCCATTCCGCGGCGGCGCAGGAACCCTTGCCGGATGAAGTTGTTCAGTTCGTCTATGGCGGCATGTCTGGTTAGTCCGCTTAGCTGGATGTATTCGTTCTTGTTGATACATACATTCTGCTTGAGGAACAGTTCCAGTTCGGCTTTTCTTGTTTCTTCGGTGGTCTCTACTACTTTTTTCGATTTCTTGGTAGTGGAGTGTACACGTTCCAACGTCATTTTCTTCTTGATGTTGTTGCGGAACGTGCTGCTGATGCGCAGGTGTACGTTTTGGAATTGGACGGATTCGGAGCGGATTTTCTTTTTCTCGTCGTCGGTCTCGCGCAAACATTTCAGTGAAGTGCTGAAGAATCCGAGTTCTCCCAGCTCCACGATGTTTCCGTTGGCAAGGAGGTCGCACAACTCGTCAATGCAGGCATCCAATGCTGCCCCTATCACATTCTTGGGCAGATGTTGGAAAGTTGCGATATGTTCCACAAACTCCTTTTGGGTATAAGTCCTTTTCGGGCAGATACGTGCATGGAGTGATTTCTTGTCTTCTTTCCCGTCGGGCGAAGGCGTTTCGTAAAGGTCGTAATACGCGCTCATAAGATATTTATTTTTGTTTATAGCGATAAACAGTTCTCGTCGCTTCGGGGAATTATTTTTGTCGCTAAGCGGATTAATTTTCTTCTTCCTAAAAACTAATCGTCCGACAACTGTTGCATTATCGTCCAACAGTTGTTTAATTATCGTCCGACAGCTGTCGGACGAAACAGAAATGGGTATGGGACGATTATTTCTTAGTGAACAAAGGTATAAAATATTGTGATACGAAGGGTAGTGTTTGGGGAGGAAAGTTTTAGTTTTCGGCAAAAGAGGGGGGATTGTTAAATCCCCAATAATAGGGACTGACCCGATGAAGGACTGGTCACTTACCTGGGGACAATTTGTCTCCAGGTAGAAATGGTAATAGATATAGGAAATGAAAGCAAATCACAACGTGTGTGCGTGTCTGTGTGTATTTGTTTTCCAAAGATAGTGAATCTTAATAAGACTCTCTCTGATTTCCCTACTATTTTGTATCTTTACACACTTTTCTTTATACATGAGTACTGACTATAAATAAATCATATTGTGGAAATAACCCAACGCATTCGTCTCCTCCTTTCCGAAATGAACCGGGGAGTATACGAAAAAGAAACTGAAATAAACCTCTCCCTGCTGGCAGCTCTGGCAGGCGAGAGCATTCTGCTCCTGGGACCTCCGGGAGTAGCCAAGTCAATGGTAGCCAGGCGGCTAAAGTCGGCTTTTACAGATGCCCGTGCCTTTGAATACCTGATGTCCCGCTTCTCTACGCCCGACGAGATTTTCGGTCCTGTCAGCATTAGCCGACTGAAAGAATCCGACAAGTATGAACGTGCCATCGACGGCTATCTGCCCACAGCCGATGTCGTGTTTCTGGACGAAATATGGAAAGCAGGCCCTGCCATACAGAACACTCTGCTGACCGTCATCAACGAGAAACTTTTCCGCAACGGCGACAAGGAACTGCATCTCCCCCTCAAACTGCTCGTAGCTGCCAGTAACGAACTGCCCGCTCAAGGCGAGGGACTGGAAGCCCTATGGGACCGCTTCCTTATCCGCATTCTCTGCACCTGCGTCAAGCAGGAAGAGTCTTTCTACAAAATGCTGCTGGACGATTCTGCCGACCATCCGGAAACGACTGCCTGCGAATGGCAAATCTCCGACCGCGAGTATGCCGAATGGCAAGCTGAGATACGCCGCGTAACCTTGCCTCTCGATGTTCTTTCCTGCATCACAGCCATTCGCCACGGACTGACAAGCGTAGAGATGCAAGACTCCGACCTGCGCCGCAATGTCTACGTCAGCGACCGCCGCTGGAAAAACATCGTGAAGCTGCTCAAGACCTCCGCCTTCGTCCACGGCCGCACGGAAGTCTCCATGACCGACCTGCTTCCCGTCTACCACTGCCTATGGAGTGAGCCTGATGAGAGCGTTGCCATCCGTGACATCGTTATCCGTGCCTTATTCGTGTCCCACACAAAACAGATTGCTGGTATCGCCTCCTCGCTGAAATCCGATTTGAAAGTCAGCCGTGTGCGCGAAGCCCTCGACAAAGCCCGCCTTGCCGGCGACCGTAGGGACGATGACCTGCTGATAACGGAACACTTCTACTACCAGGTGGAGAAACATGGTACGGGCAACACCTACATCTTTATCGTGGACTACAAAAATCTGAAGGAGTACAGCGCCAAAGATGCCCCCACCTTGGGCGTAATGTATGCCGACCCCATCAATCCCAAGCGTACCATCATCCGCGCCTTTGCCGACACCGGCGCCGTGAAAGAGGAAGGCACCGAACGCGTCACCCTCTACCGCGACGACAAGCATCTCTACATCAACGGTGTGCGCTTCCCCATGCGGCGTCTGCAACGAGGTGAGGAGCAACAACTCTGGCTGGGAAACCTCTCCGTCACCGACCGTGACTACGAGACGGAACTGGACGCCGCCGCCACCAGCATAGACCGCCTGGTAAGAGATTTGTCCGACAACCTTTTCGTCTCCGAAGAAGACAAAAAGAGCGTAGCTCAATACGTCTCCATCGTCCGCAAGGAAATAGCCTGGGCGCGTGTGGACATGCGCAAACTGAGATATGGAGACGAATAATCCTCCAGTAACCAAGAAGAAGATGAACACCACCGTCACCCGATATGACACCGCCTTCTATGTGCAGGCACTGGACCGTTTCGTTGCCACCGGAGAGTGCGCAGAGACGGATACCGAGCCCTTGTATGCCTATCTACTCTCTGTGATGAACGACTCCATGGTCAAGGTGCAGGTGCTGGGCGATGAGGTCTGTGCACGTATCTTTTACGACACCATGATTCAGTTCATCCAATTGAACTTGGAGAAGGAGAGGTACCACCTCCGGAAAAGCCAGTCGGAACGGACCGGGATGAAGCTCGTGCTGGAATGGTCCATGGCAAAGCGGAAAGACGGCTGGCAAGCCTTGCTCCAGCAGATTTCCGACAAATACCGGGAGTACGGCTTCGACTCCCGTTTCTACCGCAGCCACTTCGGTACAGAAGGAGGATATGCGGACGATGAAGTCTGGGAGAAAATGGTGGACGACTGGGAAGACGCCTTCCAACTGAAGATGCACGAAGAAAAGGAGAAAGAGATTGCTTTCCGCAAAGATGCCCTCGAGCGCAGGCTCCGTTCCAATCTGAAAGACATCCCCGAGTACATCCGCCAGAACCGGGTGGATAAGGACGAATTCTTCCAGACCTGGGGCATGATGAGCGGCTTGTGGAATACTGTCGACTTTGAGCGTATACGGAAAATCGTGCGCATCCAGCGCTCTTGCCCCGAGATAGTGAAAGTGGCCCGCAAGATGGGGCGTATGGCAGACGACGAAGGACGTGAGCAAATCCGCGTTGCCGAGGGAAACGTCTACAAAATGGAGCACTCCTCCAAATGTGACATCCTGGGCATCAGTACCGGCAACGACCTCAATGCCCTGCTTCCCATTGAGCTTGCCCATTCGGCAGACAGCGAACTGGAAGATTTGTTCGTCTACAAATACCTCACCCGCAAGCTCCAGACCTTCCGCTATAAATCGGAAATCATGCAGCCTGCCCGGCGCATCGAAACCAAGCCTGCCCGTCCCAAAGGTCCGATGATTGTCTGTCTAGACACCTCGGGAAGCATGGCCGGCAAGCCGGAGAAGATTGCCCACTCCCTGCTGATAAAGCTCCTGGAGATAGCCGACCGTCAACGGCGGAACTGCTTTCTGATAGCTTTTTCCGTCTCCATCCAGCCGATTGACGTAAGGAAGGAACGGGCAAGGCTGCTCGAATTCTTCTCAAAGACAGCTTGCGGGGATACGGATGCCACCCGCATGCTGGAAGCCACGTTCCGCCTGCTCAAAGAAGGCAAGGAGTATATGAATGCCGATGTGCTTTGGGTCAGCGACTTCAAGATTCCTCACTCTTCACCTGCCTTTATGGAGGAGATTCGTCGCTGTCGGGAAGCCGGTACACACTTCTACGGTCTGCAGATTGGCATCACGGACAATGAGTGGACGCCGTTCTTCGACCGCATCTATCGGGCGGAATACACCCCTTTGCGGAATTACTGAAATAAGGTTTGCCCTGAAAGCGTGCTTATTGAAGGCTATATTTCAGCAGTAAATATCCGCCTGCCACTTGCAATCCCATTCCCGGCACGCCGATACGGAAATCTTGTACAGCCCGGAAGAAGCTGCCCACCATGGCCCATTCTCCCAAAGTACCTGCTACCTGATAGAAAAGAACTACTGCCAGCAGGATAGGCAGGGAAATGCGCTGGAAACGGTGTGCTGCCCAGCCCGCCGCCACAGCCAGTAATACAGACTTCAACAGAATGGCGGAAAGTGCTGCGGGAAGTGGCATTCCGAATAGCAGGGAGTTGAGGACGGGCGACAGGACGGCTGTCAGCAACCCCACTTTCCATCCGAATTTATAAGCGCCCACCAGCGTGAAGAAATAGATTGGAAGCCAGGTTATCCCTCCCTGGGGAATGAGATGAAAGAGCTGGGGAAGAGCCAGATTGCCAAGAATGAATAGCGAGGCTGCCAGATTCTTCACATTATTGTAATCCAGCGAGTAGAGTTTAACTGTTTTGTTTCCATGTAGTTGTAATGTATTAAAAGTTGATATTTACGCCTCCCATCACCGTAGCTTTCGGCATGGGGAAGCCTGCATTGATTTCATAGCGTTGTGCCAGCAGGTTTTCACCCTTGACGAAGACGTCGGCAAAACTGCACAGACGGTAGTTGGCACGCAGGTTCCAGAGTACGAAGCTTTCCTGCTTCTCCTTACCCGGGGTGACCGAGGTATGGAGACCCTTCACGTATTGTATACCGGTAGATAGGCCCCAACGTCCTTGCGTAAAGTCCGCACCGGCATAGAGTTTGTGCTCGGGAGCCGCCAGTACCGGATTCTCCATGTGCAGTCAGCTATAATTGGCATTCATCTGCCAGTGGCGGTTGATGCGGTATCCGAGGTTGGTTTCCACACCCCAGTTCTCTATCTCGCCGGAGTTGACGTTCTTGCGCAGGGCAGGGTCCGTCATGATGATGTTGTCCCCGTTGATGTAGTAGAGGTTCACCCCATAGGACATGGGCCCTCCCAAAAGCTGCCCCGTAAAGGAGAGTTCATAGTTCATCAGGCTCTCCGCTTTCAAATCGGGGTTCTGTGGAGGGAACATGTACATCTCCCGGATGGTGGGGTTACGGAATCCTTTGCTCACCATTGCTTTCAGTTCTGCCTGCCGCGGCAGATGGAAAGCCAGTCCCCCTTGGGGAATCCATTCCGTGCCTACGTGCGAATGGTGGTCTATGCGGACACCGGCGTCCAGTGAAAGCCAACTGTTGATGTCCTGCCTGAAATCCACATAGCCTGCAAATTCATCCATCTGCTTGTCCACGCCGGGGATGCGGTCACCAATCTGCTGTCCGGGTTTTGCCTCGTCGATGGCGACAACCTTGTTCCAGGACTCTCCGCCGAAGTGCTGGTAATCGAAACCTACGGTCAGGCGGTTGCCGGTGAAGAGCGTGGCGCTTTGATACCACGATATGCCCAGCATCCGGTCCTTGGAGTTGAAGTGCGACTTCTGGGGCTCTCCTCCGGGATGGTAGCCGTCATTAATTCTGTGCCGGCCCCAGTTATAGAAGAAGCTCACGGCGCCGGAAGTACAGTCGTAACGATTTTCCAGTGCGAAGGAGGTCATGCCGCGTGTGATGCGCGAGTCGTTGTCTATATACGGATTGTCGGCTTCGCCGGGATTGGAGGCGTTGAAGCGGGTGATGTTCACGTCGCCCCACAGCTTCCAGGTGTCGCTGAAGTCGTATCCCAGTTTGGCATAGCCGCCATACTGCTCAAACTCCATGTCGTCACGGTGTCCGTCGGTACGGTTGTACGAGCCGGTCACCACGCTGCTGAAACGCCCTTTCCTCACGCGGTTGGAGACTTCCGTCTGCAGGGTATTGTAGGAACCGTATCCTATCTGCGCATTGGTTTTCACCCCGTCCTCCTGCATCTTGCGGGTGACGATGTTGATAACCCCGCCCATTGCATTGGACCCATAGAGGACGGAGGCGGGACTGCGCAGCACTTCCACCCGTTCGGCCATCATGCTCTGGTAGGCGTCGGCGATGGGATGCCCCATCAGGCCCATGTATTGCGGGTGTCCGTCTATCAGCACCAGCAGGCTGGTCGTAGGTCCTCCGGCTGCGTTTACTCCGGCGCCTATCCCGCGCAGGCTCATGCCTCCTGCGGCTCCCGTGGATACGCCGTAGCCCATGATGCCGCGGCTTGTGGTGAAAAGTCCGGGCACCTGCTCGGTCAGTGTAGGCAGGATGGAGGGCTGGTAGGTCTGTTCCAGTTGCTGGCGGCCCACTACGGAGATGGTCATTGGCAGGTGGCGGATGTCTGTTTCATTTCTTGTCCCGGTCACTACGACTTCATCAAGCTTGTAGCTTTTCAGCCGGAGGCTGTCGGCAGGTGCGGACAGCATACTACCCGGAAGGGCGATACTTATTAAAATTGCGGTTAAAATCTTTTTATTCATCGTTTATCTATGGTTCTTTTTGCAAAGTTATACAAAAAGAAGAATCTGTATATGATTGGTAATCCTTAAAATGGACAACCAGGGTTGAAGATAAGTCCGTTAAAGGGTTTCCTGCTTCAGCGCTTCCACAAATCGGTCTATCTCCTGCAGTTTCGCCGGGATGTCGATGCCTTGCGGACAGTGCGGGTTGCATTGGCCGCAACCGGTGCAGCGGTTGGCTTGGCGGAGACGGGGAACACTGCGGTCATAGCCTATCAGGAAGGCGCGGCGTGCCTCGCGGTAATTCTCGTCTTGGCTGTTCTGCGGCACGTTGCCCTCGTTGATGCAGCGGTTGTAGTGCAGCAAGATGGCTGGAATATCCAGTCCATAGGGGCACGGCATACAGTATTTGCAGTCGTTGCACGGCACGGTGGGGTATTGCAGCATTCGCTGGGCGGTATCTTCCAGCAGGGTAAACTCCTCTTCCGTACATGGAACAAGCGGGGAGAAGGTACGCAGGTTGTCTTGCAGATGCTCCATGTACGTCATTCCGCTCAGTACGGTCAGCACATCGGGGAAAGTACCTGCAAATCGGAAGGCCCAGGAAGCCACGCTCTCCTGCGGGCGGCGTTGTTTCAGACGTGCCATCAAGTGGTCGTTTAGGCGGGATAGGCGTCCGCCCAGCAACGGCTCCATGATAACGGCAGGAATGTTGCGCTTCACCAGCTCGGCATATAGGTATTCGGCATCCGTGTTGCGGGTATTCACTTCTTTGGCATGTCGCCAGTCCACGTAGTTCAGTTGGATTTGTACGAAGTCCCATTTCAGTTCGTCGTGGCGGGAGAGCAGGTAGTCAAAGACTTCGATGTCTCCATGATAGGAGAATCCGAGGTTGCGGATGCGTCCGGCTTCGCGCTCTTTCAGCAGGAAGTCCAGCATGCCGTTGTCCAGATAGCGGGAACGGAGGGCTTCCATGCCGCCCATGCCGATGCCGTGCAGCAGGAGGTAGTCGATGTAGTCCACTTGCAGGTCGCGGAAGGAGCGGTGATACATGGCAAGGGACTCTTCGCGGCTGTGCGTGCTGGGACTGAAGTTGGACAGCTTTGTGGCAAGGAAGAATTTCTCCCGTGGATGGCGTTTTAAGGCAATGCCTGTGGCGCGCTCCGACAGACCTTGCACATAGGCGGGGGAGGTGTCGAAATAGTTCACTCCGTGGGCAATGGCATAGTCTATCAGGTCGTTCACGGCTTCCTGGTCTATTTCGTCTCCATTCCCGTCGGCGCGTTTCCGGGTGGGCCATCGCATGCATCCGTATCCCAGCAGGGAAACCCGGTCGCCCGTGTTGGGGTTGGTACGATAGGTCATCTTGTCGGTTGATATCTCGCCCAGTGCGGCCGATTCGCTTTCCCCGTTGTTCTTGTTGCCCGAACAGCCGTATAGGGCTGCTGCCGAGGCAAGCGTTCCTGCACCGGCGAGTTTGAAGAAATCGCGGCGGTTTATCTTGTTCTTATTGTCTTCTTTCATTGTGATAGGACTGAAATTATAAATGGATATTAGGGTGATAAAGCTGCTTCAGACAGTTCTGTGCATCACATGGCCTTCCACATAAATGGCACTGAACGGACGCGACGGACAAAGGTTCTCGCATGCTCCGCATCCGATACAGCGTTCGGCGTTGACTACCGGTATCTTGATGGAGGCTTCGTCTTCCGGGTCTGAAGGAACCATCTGTATGGCACCGGCCGGACAATGGCGGGCACAGTTCCCGCATTCCATCTTGTCTGTGATGCAGATGCAATTCTCCTTAATCCATACGGCATGACCGATTTGGACGGCCGATTTCTCGGCGAGGCTCGTCAGATGGATGGCATCGGTAGGACACACCTCCGCACACTTGGCGCATTCGGGGCGGCAGTAACCGCGTTCGTAGGACATTTCCGGCTGCATCAGTTTTGTCAAGTCCGAAGAAGGACGGAGCACTTGGTTGGGACATACCGATATGCAGAGCTGGCAGGCTGTGCAGTGTTGTGCAAAGTGGCGGGCGCTCAGTGAGCCCGGAGGAGTGATGGGAGTGGCGCGCTCGGGTTTTTTGTCCTCGATGACAGCCAGTCCACCGTCCACTTTCTTCTCCTGCGCCTTGAGGGCTGCCGTAGCAGCAAACACGGCAGTTGTAGAGAGAAATGCGCGGCGGGCGTCGTTTACCTGCTCCGGTGCCACGGAGGTTTCCTGGGAGACAGCAGCGGAGGCCGGCTTGCGGCGTGTGTAAGTGATGGCACCTTTCCTGCACTTGTTGATACAGTCCATACATGCCACGCAACGACTGTAATCTATTTCGTGTGCCTTGATGTTGATGCACGATGCCTTGCAGTTGCGGGCACAAAGTCCGCAACTGTTGCACTTTGTGTCAATCACCGGTTTCAGCAAGGAATACTTCGAGAGGAAGCCAAGCACTGTACCTACCGGACAGATGGTGTTGCAATAGGTACGTCCACCTCGCCATGCCAGCACGATGAGGACCACCAGAGTGACCGTGGCAATCAGCAGGGTAGGGAGACTCTTCATCCATACATCCGTTTCATAGAAGGCATAGCTGTCAGCACGTTCGGCCAGGTAGGCCAGTCCGTTGTTTGCCCACTGGTAGAGTGGGGAGAAAAGGCTGGAAACGATGCGCCCGTATGAGCTGTAAGGCCAGCAGCACGACAAAGAGTTCAGTCCGCCGATAATGGCAAGTACGAATACTCCCAGCACACCGTAGCGTAGCCATTTCAGTGCGGACGAGTAGCGGAAACGGTTTTCTTCCGTTTGGCGGAGAGCCAGGAAACAATGTCCTGGAATACTCCCAACGGGCAGATGACGGAGCAGTAGATGCGTCCGAATACCAAGGTCAGCACTGCAAGAAACAGTACTACACCGATGTTCAGTGCCAGCACGGCCGGCAGGAATTGTATCTTCGCCATCCATCCGAACCAGGCATGCAGTGTTCCCGTGAAGTCGAGGAACAACAGCGTGATGAGTGCGAAGAAGATGACGGCAAGGGTCAGTCTGATGGTACGTAGCATAAATGTATTGTATAGCGATTAGTATTCGTTCTTTATACCTTTTTCCCATCTCGTAGGCTTCGTGCATGGAAGGCTTGTCGTTTATCTCGCCCACCTTCCAGGCACCCACGCCATAAATGGTGCCGCATTCTTTGGGCTCTTCCAGGCAGTCGAGGAAGCCACGGAAACCATCGATGGTACGCTCCATCATGGGGACACTTTCTTCGGCGGCGGCGATGATGAAGTAGAACTCCTTGTCCTTTATTTCAAGGTAGCGTGCGCAACAACGGTCAATCAGTGTCTTCATCTGCGCGCTCATGGTGTAGAAGTAGACGGGGGTTGCCATGACGATGACGTCGGCGGCAATCATCTTTTCCACCACTTCGGCGGCATCGTCCTTTGCGGGCAGGGTTTGCCGTACATGCTGCATACGCTGCATCCCGTGCAGTAGTTGATGTGCTTGTCTTTCAGGAAAATCTTTTCTACTTGATGTCCGGCCTCTGCGGCACCGCGCATGAATTCATTGCACAAGAGGTCGGAGTTTCCATTCCTGCGGGGACTGGAGGAGAGGATTAATACTTTTGCTCATATTCGTTGTTCGTTAGTTAGTAAATGATTACGTGCTGCAAAAATAGGCAGGTTTTATGAGAATGGCAGTATACAAATTACGGTTGTTGTTACCTAAATTACTGATTCATTCCAAAAGTATCTCCCGTTCGATGCCGGTGTCTTTCAGAAACTCCCGGTCGTGGCTGATGGCAATTACGGTGCCGGCGTAGTCGCGTATCGTTGCCGTTATTATTTCTATACTCTCGATGTCCAGATTGTTGGTGGGTTCGTCCAGAATGAACATATCCGGGGTATTGTCGGCAATCATCAGGCAGCAGAAGGAGAGGCGCATCTTTTCGCCGCCACTCAGTTTGCCGCACGGCTTGTTCCACACGTCGCGGGAAAGAGGTAACGGTTGAGGATGGTTTTCACTTCATGTTCCGGCAGGTGGCGGTGGTTGAAAGCTTCTGCTTGTTGGAGTACGCTGCGCTCATTACGGACGAGGGAGTATTCCTGGTCCAGATAGACGGAGGTGAAGTCGGCACGCTCCATCACTCCGCCGGTGGGGTGCAGTTCGCCCATGATGAGTTTCAGCAGGGTTGTTTTCCACTGCCGTTTTTCCTTTCAAGCTGAGGCGGTCGCCGCTTCTCAACTGGAAGGTGAGGGAGGAAGACCAGAGCTCCTTTACTGCCTCCGGACGGGTTGTCTCCATAGGAGAAGCCACGAGGCTGGGATAATGAAAGTTGACGTCCTTTGCCTTGACTAGAACCTTCCCCACATGCAGATGAGAGGCATTGAAGTCTGTTTTCAGTTTGTCTGTCTGTGGCAGTGAACTTTTGATACCTGACATTTCTGCCTGCAATTTTTCCGTTTTCTCCGTATGAATGCTGCTGAGTCTGCTGCTGCTGTTTTCCGCATTGTTTTTCAGTGCTCCCATCATGATGCGGGAATCCCTTTTAATGGAGTTTTTCTCCCCGCACATTCTGTTTGGCCTTCCGTTCTTCTACTTCGCGTGCCACTTTGCGTGCAAGGCGCAGGGCTTTCTGCTTCTCTTCCAGTTGTTGGGTAAGGGCTTTCTGTTGCAGGGCCTTCTGTTTTGTAGAAGTCGTAGTTTCCGCTGTAATACGTCAATCCCTGGGAGGAGAGTTCGCAGATGGCAGGCAACTGATTCAGTAGCGTGCGGTCGTGACTGATGACGAGCACGGTAGCCGATGTCCGTCGTATCAAGTTATACAGACGTTCCCGTCCATCCGCGTCCAGATAGTTGGTCGGTTCGTCCAGCAGGATGGCTGTTGGGTTGTGCAACTCCATGCCTGCCAGGAAGATGCGGGTCTTTTCGCCGCCGCTAAGTCCTTCCATCGGACGGGAGAGTGGGATACCGTCCAGTCCCCAGCTGTCGAGAGAAGTCTGGGCGCGTTCTTCCACGTTCCAGTCATCATTGAGCGTATTGAAGTGCTTTTCGGTAGCGTCACCGCTTAGGATGGCATGCAGGGCAGATAGCTTGTGGCTGATTCCCAAAGCTTGTGCTATTGTCTGCCGGTCGTATTGTCCGAAGTGCTGGGGCACGTAGTACAGATGTTCGGGGCGTAGCACCGTTCCCGAACGGTGACAAGTCTCCTGCCAAAATGCGCATGAGGGTAGACTTGCCGCAACCGTTATTTCCGGTCAGGGCTATTTTATCTCCGGAGTTGATACTCAAGTGGAGGTGTGAAAACAAGATTTCCTTATCTGCATGGATATAGCTAAGGTCTTTAATGATAAAGCTCATAAGTTTCTACTGTGTTTTTAGAAGTAAGAATGATAGGGGGATGCAAGCATTCCCCGAAATTGAAATTCTCGAAGGGGAGGGTACAGACAAACACAGTATTGGCTAAACATCTATATAGGTGATGCTCAGCGTTCAGTCTGAAAAGCATGTTGATAGTGATGTTTACCGAAATGTGTTGTCTTTAGTCGGATATTCTCATCGGTGGAATTAATTGGTTAGTGGGCGCAAAGGTAATAATTTCCACTGAATAACAAAGGCTTTTGCGATATTAATATCGTGTCGGCAAGAAGTTAATATCGTGTTTGCAAGAAATTAACTTCCTGCAGACACGATGTTAATACTTTATTGGTTCTGTTACTTCATGGCCGAAGCATCGAACGAGAGTGGCAGTAATTCTCCACATTCTTCAGCTCGTAGATTCCCTTTTGCCATACAGCAACACCCGCATTGGCTGCTTGAAGCGCTTCTCCGTTTCGAGCATCACTTGCCGGCAGGCGCCGCAGGGCGGGATGGGAGACTCCAGGAACTCGTCGTGCTCGTTGCGTGCAGCAATGGCGAGGGTGGTTACTGCCTGGTCGGGATGTTGGGAGTTGGCATAGAATAGGGTGGTGCGTTCTGCACACAGCCCGGAAGGATAGGCGGCGTTTTCCTGGTTGGTGCCGGTCACTACAATACCGTTTGCCAGTCTGGCTGCAGCTCCTACCGAGAAGTGGGAGTAAGGGGCATAGCTGCGGTTGGTAGCCTCGCGGGCGGCATCCATCAGTTCGCGGTCGGCGGCATCCAGTTCTTCATAGTCGTATATCTTGACGGCGATTTCGATATTTAATTCTTTCATAAGGCAAAGGGTTATATTGTAATTAATGTTACAAAGATAGAAAAGAGATTGGTTATTTCAATTCTTTTACGGACTTTTGTGCAGAACTCAACATTTTAAGCATGAAACGGATTTTCAGACTGACTGCTATCATAGCATTTCTTTTATTTCCATTACAACAGTGCAGGCACAACGCCGGAATGCCCGCTACAATGAGTATATCAAACAGTATGCTCCCTTGCCGTGGAGCAGATGCAACGTCATAAGATACCTGCCAGCATCACGCTGGCCCAAGGGCTGTTGGAGAGTGGTGCCGGATACAGCGAGCTGGCGCGTAAGAGCAACAACCACTTCGGCATCAAGTGTGGAGGCAACTGGCGCGGACGGACGGTGAGGCATGATGACGATGCCCGCAATGAATGTTTCCGCGCTTATCGCAATCCGAAAGACTCTTATGAAGACCATTCCGATTTCCTGAAACGGGGAGCACGTTATGCTTTTCTTTTCAAACTGAAGATTACGGACTATAAGGGTTGGGCGCGCGGCTTGAAGAAGGCCGGCTATGCTACCGACCCGTCGTATGCCAACCGCCTGATAACCATTATTGAGGACTATGAACTGTATAAGTACGACAGCCGTGGCATGAGCAAACACGATGTCCGCAGTTGGGAGAAGGAACTGAAAAAGAAACCTTGGCTGGCCAATCCGCATCAGGTGTACATTGCCAACGATATAGCTTATGTCGTGGCACGCGACGGAGACACCTTCCAGGTATTGGGCAAGGAGTTTGACATCAGCTGGAAGAAACTGGTGAAATACAACGACCTCCATAAAGAATATACACTGGAGGCAGGAGACATCATCTACTTGAAAGAAAAGCGCAAGAAAGCTGCCAAACCCCATACAGTCTACATTGTGAAGGACGGCGATTCCATGCACTCCATTTCCCAAAAGTACGGTATTCGTCTGAAGAACCTTTATAAGATGAATCGTAAGGATGCGGAATACGTGCCCGAGGTGGGAGACCGCTTGAGATTAAGATAAAGAAGCTATCCGAAAATGTACAGGGTGTCCGAAAACGGACACCCTTCTTTTTTGCCTTTTCGCTTACTTTCAGTGGTTTATGATTTTGGCATGGATTTAGTATATATTAAGCGTTATGTTCGCAAACAATAAAATTTAAAGATATGGATAGAGAAATTCCGAAAGAAGTGCGTAATAAAGAACGCAATAAGAAAATCATCCGCTACGGTGCTATCGGCGTGGCAGGTATCGTAGTGGTCAGTGTACTCATTTCATTGATGCGTACGGGAGTGAAGGAGAAAGACCTCGTTTTCTCCCAAGTGGGTAAAGGCACGATTGAAGTCAGCGTCAGCGCCTCCGGCAAGGTAGTCCCGGCATTCGAGGAAATCATCAACTCGCCCATCAATACCCGCATTTTGGAAGTGTACAGAAAAGGTGGCGACAGCGTGGATGTAGGTACCCCCATCCTGAAACTGGACTTGCAGAGTGCCGAGACCGACTACAAAAAGATGCTGGATGAAGAGCAGATGCGCAGCTACAAGCTGAAACAGCTGAAACTTGACAACCAGACCAAGCTGACCGACCTTCAGATGAAAATCAAAGTCTCCGCCATGAAGCTGGACCGCATGAAGGTGGAGCTGCGTAACGAGCAGTACCTTGATAGCCTCGGTTCGGGCACCACCGACAAAGTGCGCCAAGCCGAACTGAGCTACAACGTAGCACAACTGGAATACGAGCAATTACAGCAGCAGTATGCCAACGAGAAGGAAGTGCTGGCTGCAGAATACCAAGTGCAGGAACTGGATTTCAGCATGTTCCAAAAGACACTGGCCGAAACCAAACGTACGCTCGACGATGCGCAGGTGCGTTCGCCCCGGAAGGCCATCCTTACTTATATCAACAATCAGATTGGTGCTCAGGTTCCCGAAGGCTCACAGATTGCCGTCATCTCCGACTTGAGTCACTTCAAGGTGGAAGGCGAGATTGCCGATACTTACGGTGACCGTGTGGCTGCCGGCGGCAAGGCCATTGTGAAGATTGGCAGCGAAAAGCTGGAAGGTTCCGTAAGCAGTGTTACTCCGCTTTCAAAGAATGGCGTCATCTCCTTTACCGTGCAGTTGAATGAGGACAACAACCGCCGACTGCGTTCCGGTCTGAAAACCGACGTCTATGTGATGAATGCAGTGAAGGAAGACGTGATGCGCATAGCCAATGCCAGCTATTATGTGGGACGTGGGGAGTATGAACTTTTTGTACGCAATTCCGACAAGGAAATTGTAAAGCGCAAGGTGCAGCTGGGCGATTCCAACTTTGAGTTTGTAGAAGTGGTCAGTGGCTTGCAACCGGGTGATGAAGTGGTGGTGAGCGATATGAGTAACTATAAGAACAAGAATAAGTTGAAGCTAAAATGATAAAGGTTTACTTGAAACAAGCCTGGGAGCTGTTGAAGCAGAATAAACTGTTCAGCATGCTCTACATTGTGGGTACGGGGCTGGCCATTGCCATGACAATGATTATGGCGGTGGTGTATTATGTGAAGATTGCGCCCGTCTATCCAGAGGCAAACCGCATGAATACGCTTTACCTCAGCAATTCAAAATTCACGCAGGGAAGCGGCAACAATACCAGGACCATGCAATGGGCTGTTTCCTACAAGGCACTGCAAGACTGGTTCTATCCCGTAGAGAATGCCCTTGTCGTTTCGGCCGAGCTGCATAATGATTTGTCGGAAAACAGTTATATACAGCCTGCCGACCGCAGCGGTGATTTTCCGGTTATGGTAAAGTTGACAGACCCTGCTTTTTTCAAGATATATTCTTTCCAATTCCTGGAAGGTAGTCCATTCACGGCATCCGACCTGGCAAGTGGCATTTCCACTGCTGTCATTACCGATGATTTGGCACGCCGCTTGTTCGGTACGACGGAAGAGGTAGTAGGACGCTCGTTCAGCCTGAACTATATCGACTATCGGGTTTGTGGGGTGGTGCGCAGTGCCAGTTACCTCACCTCTAAATCCTATGCACAGCTTTATATACCTTATACGGTGTCGCCCGATTACAGCACTCCCAAGTACGACCTTCCCTATCTGGGAGCTTTCAGTGCTGCCTTTCTGGTGCAGGACAGTAAGCAGGGAGATGCTCTGCGGGCTGAGATAAAGGAAATCTGCCGCAAGGAGAATCTTATGCATCCCGATGAATGGAAAGTAGATTTCTGGGAGCAGCCCACCTCCCATCTGTTGAGTGTCTTCAAGACTTATGCAAGTATGGAGTTTGACCTTTGGGCCACAGTGCGCCACTTTCTGCTTGTCCTGCTCGTATTGCTGTTGGTGCCTGCCCTGAATCTGAGCGGCATGATATCGAGCCGTATGGAGGGACGTCTGGCAGAGATGGGCGTGCGGAAATCGTTTGGAGCCGGACGTAAGATACTGCTTTCACAAGTGATGTGGGAAAACCTGCTGCTGACCGCACTGGGCGGAGCATTGGGCTTGCTGCTGGCATGGCTGGCACTTTACGTGGGACGCGAGTGGATATTTACGGTATTCGACAGCTGGCCGAATATGGTACCCGAAGGAGTGGAGGTCCGCGTATCGGGTGAAATGCTGTTTGCTCCGCTGGTTTTTCTCGCCGCATTGGCGCTGTGCGTCGTGCTGAATCTGTTGTCGGCCCTTATACCGGCGTGGTATTCCTTGCGGAAACCGATTGTGAACTCACTGAATGAAAAACGATAAGACACGGGAGGTTGGTATGTTTAAGTTAATATGGAAGAATCTTTGGGCGCGCCGCCGCAAGAACGGATGGTTGTTGGCCGAATTGATATTGGTGAGTATCATCAGTTGGGTTGTATTGGACCCGGTGATTGTGGTCACGCACGATCGTAATATCCCGTTGGGCTATGATGCGGAGCGGCTTTGCCTCATTTCATTGGGCGCATTGCAGCCCCAGGCACCGGGATACGATGCCGAAGCGCAGGACTCTGCTACGTTGGTGGACAACTATTATAATTTGGTGCGTTATGTCAAGGACTTTGACGGTGTGGAATCGGCCACTCCCGTGCTGGGATTCTGTTATCCCAATTCTTCGGGAAGTTCGAATAGTCAATTGTTTGCCGAAGGGGATACGATTCCCTTATCTATTATGATGATACAATTTTTGCCTCATACGAACTTTTTCGATACGTATGGTTTCCGTTCCGGTAAGGGGCGGACACCCGGACAGCTGTCCGACTACGCCTATGCCCCGAATGACATTGTACTGACGGAGAATGCTGCCGAACAGTTGTTCCATACCAAAGACGCGCATGGCAAACGCTGTATAAGCAGAGACCATGGAGATACCTTGTACATGCCGGTTGTCGGTACGATAGGAGCCATGAAGATGTATAGCGAGTGGCGTCCCGTCCCCGTTGCATTTATGCCGATGCTTACCATCGATACAAGTTATATCCCTGAAAGTGCCCATATCCTGGTACGTCTCAAAGAGGGTGTCAGCATGGAGCGTTTTCTGCACGATTTCCGTCCCTGGATGGTGAAGGAGATGAGGCGGGGTAATCTGTTTGCCCGTAGTGTCCGTTCCTATGAGCAGATTATAACGGAGAGCGAAGCCAGCAATTCCACACCGATTTACCGCCGTAATCTGGCGATGGCGGCTTTCTTCCTGGTGAATCTTTGCCTGGGTGTCATCGGTACCTTCTGGTTGCAGACACGTACGAGGCGCGAGGAAGTGGGAGTGATGCTGTCGTTCGGAGCTACACGTAGTGACATTGTCCGCCTGCTGATGGGCGAAGGCACGGTATTGACCGTGGTCGCTTCACTGACTGGTTTTCTGCTTTATTTGCAATATGCACTGAAAGAAGGGCTGGCCAAAGGACAGAATTGGGTGGAGAGTACAGAGAGCTATTGGGTGTCGGATTTCACCTCGCATTATCTGCTCGTGTCGCTCGTCATCTTTCTGATACTGCTGGTGGTAGTGTTGGTGGGAATCTATATCCCGGCGCGCAACATCAGCTGCATTCCACCTACGGAAGCCCTGCGTGACGAATAGATGAAAACGGACAAAGTGTTCATTTTCGGACACCTTACTGCATGTATAAATAGCAGATAATCAATGATAAACGGTTTTGGCACAACTTTTGACCTCTTGAAGCAGAAATTGTGCGGAATAGAAACGGAACAGAATAATAACAATTAAATACTTACCATTATGATTAAGTTAACTGGCATCAACAAGATTTATCGTACAAACGAGATTGAAACCGTGGCATTGGAAAATGTAAACCTCGAAGTGAACAAGGGAGAATTTCTCAGTATCATGGGACCCTCCGGTTGTGGAAAATCTACGTTGCTGAACATTATGGGTTTACTGGATGCACCTACCAGCGGCACCATCGAAATAGCCGGTACGAAAGTGGACGGCATGAAGGACAAGGAGCTGGCTGCTTTCCGTAACCAGAAGCTGGGTTTTGTGTTCCAGTCTTTCCATCTGATTAATTCGCTGAATGTGCTGGATAATGTGGAGCTGCCTTTGCTGTATAGAAAGGTGTCTGCCAAGGAACGCCGTCATCTGGCGGAAGAGGTATTGAAGAAGGTCGGTTTGAGCCACCGCATGCGTCACATGCCTACACAGCTTTCCGGCGGTCAGTGCCAGCGTGTAGCCATTGCCCGTGCCATTATCGGCAACCCGGAGATAATCCTCGCCGATGAGCCCACCGGTAACCTGGACTCCAAGATGGGTGCCGAAGTCATGGAACTGTTGCATCAACTGAACAAGGAAGACGGACGTACCATCGTGATGGTGACCCACAATGAAGAGCAGGCCAAACAGACCTCACGTACCGTCCGCTTCTTCGACGGACGTCAGGTGGAATAATTACTGCTTAACAGCCAACTGTCAACTATTAATTATCAACTATCAATAAATGAAATGCAAACCGTAAGACAAGCTTTTACAATCTTGAAGCAGAATCCGCTGCTAAGTACGATTTCCATATTGGGTACGGCCTTTGCTATCACCATGATTATGGCTATTGTGATTACTTGGCAGACAAAATATGCTGACTTGGAACCGGAAGTGAACCGCAGTCGGTGTCTTTACTTTTCCGCTATGCACGTATACGACAAGGAAAAGGACGGCAATAATAATTGGAGTAATCCTTCGGCGGCATTTATGAAAGAATGCGTGCAGCCGGTGCCCGAAGTGGAATACTGTACGGCATTTTCCCCAGCCGGTTTGTCGTTGGCTTCGTTGACTGACGGTAACAATCGGGTGAAAGTGGATGCTATGCGGACAGATCCCGACTTCTGGAAAGTGTTCAGCATGCAGTTTCTTGCCGGACGCGGCTTCAGCGAAGCCGACCGTGCTGGAGAAAGCAAGGCTGTAGTAGTCTGTGCGTCTGTAGCGCGGAAACTGTATGGAAGTACAGATGTAGTGGGACAGGAATTCCTGCTGAACCGGGAACTTGCACGTATCGTGGGAGTGGTGAAAGATGTTTCCGTCACTGCTAAGGATGCATACGCACAAGTGTGGGGTATGTACAGTGCCGACGAACTGAAAATTACCGGAGTCCACAGTTATTTGGGAGGCATGCAGATTGCTGTATTGGCACGTACATCTGATGACTTTCCTGCCATCCGGGAGGGCATTGCCAAGCAGGTGGAACGTGTTAATGCCGGATTGGGCAACAAACAGATAGACATCATGGAACAGCCGGACAATATCGTGGCGCACGTCAACCACGTATGGGCTAATGTAGGGCCAGACTTGACAATGCTTTATCTTCAATATGCCGTAGCTTTATTTATCATTTTGTTGGTACCGTCACTCAATTTGTGTGGCTTGAGTAACAGCCGCATGCAGCAACGTATTACCGAATTAGGTGTACGTAAGGCTTTTGGAGGAACGAAAAGTGTGCTTGTGCGGCAGATACTGAACGAAAATCTGATGTTGACATTACTGGGTGGAGTAGTGGGACTGCTTTTCAGTTATTTGGCAGTATATGCCATGCGTATGTGGCTGTTCACCAATAATCAGAATGTGGGTACGTCGGGCGAGTTCAGCTTGAACATGGAGGCACTGTTTAGTCCGTGGGTATTCCTGCTGGCATTTGTTTTCTGTGTGGTCATCAATCTGTTGAGTGCGGCACTGCCTGCATGGATAGCGGCACGGCGCACTATTGTAGATTCTTTGAATGATAAATAGAAGGAGGTACTTGATATGAAATTTACGATACATAACTTACGTATGATAAAGGCACGCTTCAGCAGTAACGGCTGGGTATTGGCTGAATTGTTCTTGGTATTCATCGTGATGTGGTTCCTCTGTGACTCACTGGGATGCATGAAATATACTTTCTACCGTCCGCTGGGTTATAATATTGAACATGTCTATAAATTATCCACCGTTGTAGGTGGAGAAAGTCGGGATACGAGTCTGACTGATGCCGATAAATATCTGGGTATATTGGCGAAATTGGAACAAGAGCCTTCCGTAGAGGCAGCTGCCCTTTGTTATTGGAGCCTTCCGATGAGTGGCAGTAATAGTTACAATGCGTTGGTTGTGCAAGATACTTCCTGGGTGCAAGGACGCTGTATTTATACGACTGGAGGATATATGGATGTTTTCCGGATAAGTGAGGACCCGCGTCACCCGTTCCGGGACACTCCCGCAGGATGGAACAATGTGACACTGAGTAATGCCGCTTTTGAACGTTTTGTAAGAAAATGCCGGAGTTTTCGCAGACTACGCCGTTAGGTAATGGTGATTCTGTTACAATCATCAAGCAGATGGGGAAGACCGGTGCTTTCCGTTCCTATCGTTATGGAGTTGAGGAACCTTGGTTCTTTATCATTTGGGAGAGAATATGATTAAGGCAGAGTTTGCCGACAATTGGTCGCAGATTGTTTTCCGCGTGAAGCCTGCTGCCGACGGACCGGATTATCGGGAGAAGTTTCTGCGCGAAATAGCGCCTAAACTGGACACGGACAATGCGTTTGTGGCAGATGCCGCTCCTATACTGAACAACAGTTGCAGTTCGAGGTGATGAATGGCGATACGGATAAGGTGAACAGTCAGGCTGTGGTGGTGCTCTTCCTGCTGGTGAATGTATTTTTGGGGTTAATAGGCACCTTCTGGTTCCGTACTCGCCGCCGCCGTTCGGAGATAGCTCTACGGATGACGATGGGCAGTACGCGTGGCGGTGTGTTTCGTTTACTGATAGGTGAGGGTTACTGTTATTGGCGTTAGTGACATTGCCTGCCATGGTTGTATGCTACAATGTGGGATGGCGGAATTTACTATAGGACGTACCTCTCATATCCACTTGGCCGATAGAGTGGAGTGTGATACGCTTCCTTGCAGGTTCTCTAGGCTTGGTTACGATAGCTCTGATGGTAGTGATTGGAATATGGTTTCCGGCACGGCAGGCTATGAAGATTGAGCCGGCAGAGGCGTTGCATGAAGAGTAGTATGAAAAACAATAGAGGATTAACAATAAAAAAGAAGAAAAATGAAAACTAATATAGTAGGTATTATCATTGCATTGATATTGACATTTGTAGGTATGCTGAGTGTTTATGCACAAGATACCAAAGTGAGTGAAGTGCGCAAAGTGGATGCCTTTTCGTCCATTGAGATAACGTCTGTGGGAACAATTTATTTTACACAGAGTGACACTTATTCTTTCAAGATTGAAGGTAAGGAGAAGCACGTGAAGAATACAGAAACCACAGTGAAGGACGGCTGTCTGCTGATAGGCTTCAAGGATAGGAAAAACAAGAGCATGAGAAATCAGAAAGATGGCGTGACCATTTGGATTTCGGCTCCTGATTTGAAGAAGGTGGAGTTTACCGGTGTAGGGGAGTTCAATTGTGAGAAGCCCTTGAAACTGGATGAGGTGTCATTTGAGGTAAAGGGAGTGGGTGAAGTGAATGTATCCGATTTGACGTGTGACGAGCTGAAAGTTGCTTTGCGCGGAGTAGGTAGCGCCGATATTCATGTAGTCTGCGATTATTTGACTGCCAGAATGAGTGGTGTGGGTGACGTCACTTTGAGCGGAACTGCCGGGCATGCTGACATTTCTAAAGGAGGCATAGGCGGAGTGAATACATGTAACCTGAAGGTGGGCCGTTGAGTAGCGGTAACACCAATCGTAAATAGTAAATCGTCTAATCGTAAATATCAATATGATAAAGCAATACTTCACACAAGCCTGGGCACAGTTGCGGCAGCAACCGATGATTAGTGCCGTCAGCATAGCCGGTACGGCACTTGCCATCTTCCTCATCATGCTGGTGGTGATGATGCAGCAGGTGAAGGTAGCTCCGTTTGCTCCGGAGAGCAACCGCGACCGCTTTCTACATGTGCATTATATGAGCATCACCAACAAAAGCTGGGAGAGGGAAACAGTTCCAACGGACCGATGGGGATAAAGACTGCGCTTGAGTGCTTCAAATCGCTGAAGACCCCGAAGCAGTAACGATTTATACCTGTATGGTCATTTCTACCCCGTGAATCTGCCGGGACAACCTGCAACGGGTATCGACCTGTTGCAGACAGATGATACTTCTGGCGTGTGTTTGATTTCTCTTTGTTGCCGGGAAACCTTATGACCAGGCTACATTCGATGCCGGACTACCTGTAGCGGTAATTACGGAAAGTGTAGCGCGCAGGTTATTCCAGACAACGGAGGCTGTTGGTCGCGAATTCCTTTGAACCATGCTCCTTATACAGTGTCCGGTGTAGTGAAGGATGTTTCTACTTTGGCCAACACTGCCTATGCGCAGGTATGGGTGCCCTATACTTCTACTGAGATAACGAAAGCACATGGAGTGATGAGCATATGGGGATGATGAGCGTTACCATTCTGGCGAAAAGCCGTGATGATTTTCCCGCTATTCGTGAGGAGACGGAACGCCGCCGTCAGGAGTACGACACTGTAATTGGCGAGAATGGTTATTCGTTGATTTACCGTAACCGTCCTTATGACCAGGAGAAAAATGCCGCAGGAATGGCTGCCAACATCGAACCGGACGTGGACCAGGCACGCAGGCAGCGTCTCATTATCTTCATCATTCTACTGATTGTTCCTGCCATCAACCTCAGCTCGATGACGCAGAGCCGTCTGCGCCAGCGTGTGGCAGAGATTGGTGTGCGCCGGGCATTCGGTTCAACGAGACTGGAACTGATGGGGCAAATCATTGCAGAAAATCTGGTGGTGACATTGCTGGCAGGTGATGGGATTGTTGCTGAGTGTAGCATTCGCTTATTTGGGAAATACACTGCTGTTTGCGCAGGAATTCAGCCAGACGCTGAGTCCTCCGGCAGTGGATGCGAGCATATTGCTGCATGGCTCCACCTTTGGCTGGGCGTTGTTGTTCTGCTTTGTGCTAAACTTACTAAGTTCCGGTATTCCCGCATGGCGTGCATCAAGAATAGGGATTGTAAATGCATTGGGCGGACGTTTGCATAAATAACTCCATCACAAAACATTAATCATTGAAGAAAATGACTAAGAAACTTCTTACACAGATAAAGAATGAATGGCTCTCAAACCTATGGTTGGTGTTGGAGTTATTGGTAGTGAGTGTAGTGATGTGGTACGTGGTAGACTATCTCTACACGCGCGCCGCCACCTATCTGGAGCCGAGAGGCTTTAATATAGAGCACTGCTACCTTATAGAGTTGGGGAACTGACACCCAAAGTCCGACTACATAGCCGGGCATACCTCTCAGCAGACCCACGATGACATAGCCGAGTTGTTGGAGCGTCTGCGTCGTCGGCCGGAGATAGAAGCGGTCAGCCTTTCGCAGAATTCGTATCCTTACAACGGAAGCAATTCAGGCGCTGAAGTAAGCTATGACACTTTGCGTTCTCCCGGTTGGACCATCCGCAGGTTAGTGACACCGGACTTTCCCGTGTATTCCGCTATCGGGGCACGCGTGGCGAGACACCCGAACAATTGGCTGAAATGTTGGAGCGCGGGGAGTTTATGGCTTCGGATAACCTCTACCGGAAATACGACTGCCGGATGACAGATCCGTAGGCCAGCGGTTCTATCTTTTGGTGATACTACGAAGACCTACCGGCTGGGTGCTGCACTGCAAAATGTACGCTATCACGATTATGACCAGGCGCGAAGCTCATATTCCATGATGGTGAAGCAGAGTTTCTACTATATCGGTCTCGAACTTTGTGTCCGCGTCCGTGAAGGGCAGGACAATGACTTCATTGAGAGGCTGAAGGCAGACAGTGAGAGCCAGTTCCGCATAGGCAATATCTTCATTTCGGAGATACGTTCTTCAAGGATATTCGTCGCAACTACCAGCAGGCATGGACCAATGACATCCGTAACTATGTGATGGGTATGGGATTCCTGCTGCTGAACATTTTCCTCGGCTTGCTCGGAACATTCTGGTTCCGTACGCAGCAACGCCGTTCGGAGATAGCACTGCACAAAGCGCATGGAGCGACAGACCGTGCCATCTTCAGCCGGCTGCTTAGTGAAGGGATATTGTTGTTGGCAATTGTCACCCCGTTGCATTGCTCATCGATTATAATCTTGCACACCTGGAGTTGAACTCCTGGAGGAACGGTACGACGTTGGAGTGGGACCGCCTGCTGCTATGTGCCGCCATCAGCTTTGTGCTGATTGCCCTAATGATTGTCATCGGTATAGGTATTCCCGCCCGAAAGGCCATGAAGGTGCAGCCTGCCGAAGCATTACATGATGAATAGAAAGTTATGAAACAAATTTTAGCTCTTATCCGCCAGAATCCCTTTTTCAGTGCTGTTTCCGTCATCGGTACGGCAGTGAGCATCACCTTTGTCATGGTCATTTACATGGTGTATGACATCCAGACGGCTGACTTGGCTCCCGAGTCGCACCGCAGTAGTATGGTATATTCTTCTTATGGATACTCTTACCGTAAGTCCGACCGCAGCAATTCCAATACGGGTATGTCTTATCGGGCTGTCAACGCTATTTTTAAGGAACTTCCGGGAGCAGAACTTGTCACCTATCTGGGACCTACCTATCTTAGATATTGTGGGGAATCGCCCGCGCGGGGAATGCGCCGTACGGTTCGTCAGGTGGATTTGAACTATTGGCGTGTCTACGATATCCCTCTTGTGGCGGGCCGTCTTTCAGTACCGAAGAGTTCGATGCTTGCCGGGATGTCGTGGTTATAGGCGAACAGCTTGCTCGCGAAGCTTTCGGGTCTGCCGAAGCAGCCATTGGCAAAAATTATTTTGTCAACTTTCGCCCTAAGCGCATTGTCGGGGTCACCAAGGATGTGAGCTCTCTGTTCACATTTGCCTATGGAGAGTTGTGGATGCCTTATTCCACCCGGGATTCCGGTCTGGGCAGTGAAGGGCTACGGGGAGATTTCGAGGCTGTGGCCCTTGTCAAGCCCGGTGTCGGCAGAGAGGAACTCAAGCGACAGATAGAACAGTCGCTTGCCCGCTTCAACGAGATACTGGTCGAATATGAACTGGAGCTTCCCGACCTCAGCACCTATACGGAACGGCAGTTCTTCCGTAATGACACGATGAGTCCTGCCGTAACCTGCATCATCCTGGGTTTGATATTGCTTATTGTGCCCGCTATCAATGTCAGCGGACTTATATCTTCGCAAATGTCCCGTCGCATGGCTGAGCTTGCGGTAAGGAAAGCATACGGCGCCAGCCGTTCTACCTTGATGGTGCAGTTGCTCCGCGAGAACCTGGCCTTGGCATTTGCCGGCGCATTGCTCGGTTTTCTCTTTTCGTGCATATTCCTATGGCTGGGTAAGGACTGGATGCTTGGCGATGGTGCTCCCGGAACGAATTTTGATGTAAGCGTCTGGCTCTTCCTCCGTCCTGCGGTTTTCGTGGCTGTATTGGTGGTGTGTCTGTTGTTCAACCTGCTTTCTGTGTTTATTCCTGCCTGGCATGCCACCCGTCGCCCTATAGCCGAGGTTCTTGGCGGAGAATGAGCGGATAAACGAATCCCAATTAAAACAGTAACGAGTATGATACATTCTATTTTACACCAGATATGGAACCAGCGCCGCAGTAACGGCTGGCTGTTTGCCGAGCTGTTGATTGTATTTACATTGATGTGGTATTGTGTGGATGTACTCTATGGCTTTGCCCATGCAGAACGGCAGCCTAAGGGGTATGATTTGGAGCATGTCTATAAGATAAGGATTTCCTGCAATCCCACACAGATAGTGCCGTGCACGTCGGAAGACAGCCTGCAGACCTTCTGGTTCAAGCCGATGGAGGAAGTGCTCCGGCGTATCAGGCAATATCCTGCAGTGGAAAGTGCTGCCACGTGGCTGGGTACCGATACTTATACCCGCGGGCGTGTTTACCAGGGGTATACGACGGACAGCGTGCATGTTGTCGAGACTACAGTGCGCTATGTGTCTCCCGAATATTTCGACGTCATGCGCATTCCGCTGTTGCAGGGGAATGTCTCGGATTGGAATTCCACTGCCAGTCCTCTGCCTGCCGTGGTGACCCGTGATTTGGCAGACAGTCTTTTTCAGACAAGTGCCGGGGCGGTGGGCCGCGAGTTTCTGGATTATTACAGCGGAGGTCTCCGTTACCGTGTCTCTGCAGTCTGTGCCTTGCAGAAGACGGATGACTATGCCCGTTACGGACCTTTTGTCCTGACTCCTTTCCCCGGTTGGTTCTATGAGGACCAGTACCTCCCGTTCATCTCCCTACGGATACGTCCGGAGGCGGATACGGATAATTTTGCAGCTCGTTTTTATCAGGATATGATGTCGCAGCTGCAGGTCGCTCCATTCTATCTTTTCGACATACAGAGCTATAAGGACCAGAAGATAGAGCGGGATGCTGCCGAAGGAATCACCCCGTATATCCGCAGCGCAAGGCTCATTGTGATATTCTTTGTTTTCAATGTATTCATCGGGCTGATGGGAACTTTTTGGTTCCGTACCCGCCATCGCCGCAGCGAGATTGCTTTGCGCATGGCCATGGGCAGCAGCCGCGGAAGAATACGCTGGCAATTGCTGGGTGAAGGGTTGCTGCTGTTGGCACTTGCTTCCATCCCCGCTTTGATGATATGTATCAATATGGTTATGGCAGATGTCACTTTTACGGAAGCCACGGATGCCACTTGGGGAGATTTGTCATATGCGTTTCTATTGTCTGGATATTGATGGCATTGATGGTGATTGCAGGAATCTGGTATCCGGCTTCACGGGCCATGAAGGTACAGCCTGCCGAAGCATTGCACGATGAGTGAGTTTTTGAATAATCTGTGCTCATTCTCAATATAACTTGTATATTTGCGTGACGAATAAGAGTTTTGCGTTGAGTATACAAAATCTATATTATGATGAAACGCCTTTTCTTTCCATTGTTTGCAGGCTTGTTGTGGTTGATGTCGGGAACACTTTCGGCTACGGAACGTACGTACAATGTACTTTTCATACAGTCCTATACAAAAATACTCCTTGGCACAGCCTTCTGACAGAAAATTTGGAGAACGGACTGGACAAGGGGAGTTAAAGCCAATATCACTACTGAATATCTGAATGCCGATTACTGGTCTTTCGCTTCCGAGTGCTTCATCATGCGCCGCATCTGCGAGCGTGCCAGGCAACGGAAAACGGACTTGATTGTGACCTCCAGCGATGAGGCTTTCTTCACATTGACCCATTGCGGTGATTCCCTGCCTTATCAGATACCGGTAGTGGTTTCGGTATCAAATACCCGGATGAGAGAGTCTTTGAAAGAATGCCCAACGTCTCCGGCTATGTTTCGAAAACGGATTTCGATGTCTTGCTGGATGCGGCTGTCCGCATGTTTCCTTCCCGCAGGGAGTTGGTCTGTCTGTCCGACAGCAGTTTCCTGAGCCTTAAAGGGGTTAAGGCTGTGGAGGAATCCTGGGAACGCATAAAGAGCAACTATCCGGAGCATGAGTTGAAAGTGCTGAATGTGCAGGCCAAGTCCTTGAACTCTATCATCACTTCCATTTGCTATGACTACAATGCCTACAAGCATATTGTCATTGCTCCCAAATGGATTCCCTTTCTTTCCTTGAAGTTGAAGGCCCCGTGTTTACCAGCCAGAACCTGGCTATGACGAACGGTGTTCTGTGTGTGTATGATGCCGTTCCCGGAGAGGATGCTTTGCTGCCGGCCGGCAGGCTGCAAGTATTTTGAAGGGCAAGTCACCCGCCTCATTGGAAGTAAAGGACTTTGGGGCAAGTTGCTGTTCGATTACAAACAGTTGCAGTTTTTCCGTGTGGACACGAACCGTGCGGAGAGCAAGGGCATCATTTTGAATATACCGTTGATGGAGCGTTACCGTGTCTGGTTCATTCTGTTCTATTCGCTGATTGTCGGGGCATTGGTGCTGCTGGTTGCCTGGCTTTTCCGTGCCAACCGCAGGAGTCGCGTAAGCGCATACATGCCCAGACCCGCTTGTTGATACAGCACCGCCTGGTGGAGCAGCGCGACGAGTTCGACAATATCTTCTGTTCCATTCGCGACGGCTTGATTACGTATGATACCGACCTGCGCATCCATTTTGTCAACCGTCCGTTGTTACAGATGTTGGGACTTTCTTCCGAAACCTATACGTCCCGTTTCTATGAAGGGCAGATGGCCGGCTCCATTTTCAGGATTTACATGAATGGAGAAAACATCCTGCAGGACTTGTTGAAGAAAGTACGTACCGGAAAGAGACCTATTTCTATTCCGGAGAAAGCCTTCATGCAGGAAAACCATCAGGGAACGTATTTCCCCGTTTCCGGCGAGGTAGTACCTATCTTTGCCAATGAAAAGATGACGGAATGGCGATTGTATGCCGCAATATCTCCGAAGAAGAGATGCAGAGACGCTTCTTCAATATGGCGGTGGAGGAAAGCTCCATTTATCCGTGGCAGTACAACATGCATATGAACCGTTTCCATTTCCGGGTGGATTGCTGCGCCGTTTCGGGTATACCGATGATACGGACTTGCTGGCACGTGATGAGATGGACACCCTTATACATCCGGAAGACTTGCTGCATACGCGCAGGAATTTTGATGCCATTCTGTTGGGCAATGAAATCAATTCACAGATGAGTTTCCGGTTGAAGAGTGCGGATGGGAGCTATGAATGGTGGGAGTTCCGCAGTACCGCTTATGACGGACTGACGGTTGATACCCCATACATGGTATTGGGAGTATGCCAGAGCATCCAGCGTTACAAGGATACGGAAGAGGCCTTGATTGCCGCACGTGACCGTGCCTTGCAGGCCGACAAGCTCAAATCTGCGTTTCTTGCCAATATGAGCCATGAGATACGCACCCTTTGAATGCCATTGTCGGCTTCTCGGATTTGTTGAAGGATTTGGACGCTTTTTCTCCGGAAGAGGTAAAGCAGTTCGTCGAAACAATCAACATCAACTGTACATTGCTGCTGGCGTTGATAAACGATATTCTGGACCTCTCGCGCATAGAATCGGGCACGATGGACTTTAAGTTCGGAGCATTCAACCTGGCGTTTATCATGCAGGAGGTCCATGAATCCCAGCGTCTGAGTATGCCTCGGGATGTAGAGCTGCGTATAGAGATTCCGGAAGGGGAAGACAAATTGGTCATCACCGATTCCGTCCGCTTGAAGCAGGTCGTGAACAACCTGATAAACAATGCCAAGAAATTCACGGTAACGGGCAGCATCACCTTCGGCTATGTCACGAACCGGGAAGGATATACCACCATCTTTGTCGAAGACACGGGAAGCGGTATCTCTGAAGACGCCCAGAAACATATCTTCGAACGCTTTTACAAAGAAGACAGCTTTACGCAGGGCGCCGGTTTGGGGCTGAGCATTTGCCAGACCATCGTAGACCGCCTGCATGGTTCTATCTCGGTCTCCTCAGAGTTGGGAAAAGGAACGCGTTTCGAGGTGGTGATACCGGATGCGAACGAGTAATCATTCAATCCGTTTGCAGGCATTGGCTTGCAGGAACTCTTCCAATATATCCTCGTAATTGCCATACAGCATGATGTGGTGGTTGCCCAGCGGTGTCTTGAGGAAATAGTCGGCAGGGGAGTTCATTTTTATCCGCACTTGGGTGCGGCACATATTGATGTAGTTTGTATTCTCAACAAGCGTGCCGGTGCTCAAGTAATATTCGTCCAGGCTTTCGCTTCCGCATTTTACGATGGTTACATCTCCCGTCGGCAGGATTCCCTGAATACCGATGCCGCTTTCCGTCTCAAAATGGTTGCGTATGATGAACTGCTCCGTTTGTGCGATGCCGATGGTGCAGTGTGCCAATATGATTTCATTGGTACGGGCATTTATCATGGAAGGATTGGCCATGAAGGAGTTTTTCCCCGTCAGCACTTTTACGGCCAGCATGGTGAAGACGGATTGCAAATCGCCTTCACATCCGGCAATGATTCCTTCGTCGTTCAGCAAGGCAAGGGCAAGGCAGCCGGTGGTTCCCGTTTGGTCTATCAGGCGGAAGCAGCTGAGGGTAATGGCGCTCAGTCGCTCTTCCTCTACAATCCTCTTGATGGCTCGATACAGCCGCATGGCTTTTATCATGTCTTCGGGGCTTGCCTCTCGGCAGGCAAGCGCTTTTCCTGCCAGTCCGGCGCATGCTTCGCCCACCTCGTCGTCCGTTATCTGTCCGTAGTATTCATAAATGCGGTCCAATGAGACGTCTGTGTACTCGATACCCCAGCGGCGTTTGGCAAGCAGATAATCCACATTGCTGGCAACGAGCCAGCTGGACGGAGTGCCCATTACGCCGATGCGCATGCCGAAAAGGCTGCGTTGTGCCACGAAATTGCTGTGCAGGACAAAAATACGCTTGATGGTCTCGGGGAGCTCTCCGTGAAGAATCTCGCTTTTCATTCCCCGGCCGCGCAGCCAGGAAGATATTTCGAGAGCGGCGGCCAGTGAGTTCTGCATGCCGTCTGCCAAGAGGATGGCGGGGCGGGGAAGGGATTCGAAATGCTGGATTACCAGCCGTTCCACACCTCCGGTGGCAATGAATATAATACTGAAGTCATCGGGTGATAACTTGTCTATGTCTTTGTAATCAATGAAGTTGACGGTAAAGTATTTTTCCAATTCAGTCAATATCACTTCGTGGGAGCTACGGACTGATGCTTGTTTATGCAGTATGGAAGCAAAAGTTATAAGGTTGATGACCATGGTGTTATTTACTATTTGACTATTTACTATTTACAATTGATTCTACTTGGCTCGTTTGCTTTTTCAAAGATACAAGTTTCTGTTTACATATCATAGAGTTTTTACGATAGATAAGTTTTTTAAAGTTTTTATGGTCTTGCCTTCCTTTTGGTTTCAAATAATTCGCTACATTTGCAACTTTAATGATAAAGTGATAGCAATATCACCTATAAATACTCTATTAAATAGTAAATCATAAATCGTCAAATAGTAAATAAACCTCATGCCAACAATATCTATTCGCGGAATGGAGATGCCCGCATCTCCTATCAGAAAACTGGCTCCTCTGGCAGATGCTGCCAAGCAGAGGGGTATACATGTATTTCACCTGAACATCGGTCAACCCGACCTGCCTACTCCGGAAGTCGCGATTGAAGCGATACGGAACATCGACCGGAAAGTTCTGGAATACAGTCCCAGTGCGGGATATCGCAGTTACCGCGAGAAGTTGGTGGGTTACTATGCAAAGTACAATATCAATCTGACTGCAGACGACATCATCATCACTTCCGGTGGCTCGGAGGCGGTGTTGTTCTCTTTCCTGGCTTGCCTCAATCCGGGGGATGAAATCATTGTTCCCGAGCCGGCCTATGCCAATTATATGGCGTTTGCCATCTCTGCCGGAGCCAAGATACGCACCATTGCCACGACCATCGAAGAGGGTTTCTCGTTGCCCAAGGTAGAGAAGTTCGAGGAGTTGATAAACGAACGCACGCGTGCTATTTTGATTTGCAATCCTAACAATCCTACGGGTTACCTCTATACACGCCGTGAAATGAACCAGATTCGCGACCTTGTGAAGAAGTACGATTTGTTCCTCTTCTCGGACGAGGTGTACCGTGAATTTATTTATACGGGTTCTCCCTTATATCTCTGCCTGCCATCTGGAGGGCATTGAGAACAATGTGGTGCTGATTGATTCCGTGTCCAAGCGCTATTCGGAGTGCGGCATCCGCATCGGTGCCCTGATAACGAAGAACAAGGAAATCCGGGATGCTGTCATGAAGTTCTGCCAGGCACGTCTGAGCCCTCCTTTGATCGGTCAGATTGCCGCAGAAGCATCGCTGGATGCCGGTGAGGATTATCTGCGCGACACATACGATGAATATGTAGAACGCCGTAAATGCCTGATTGACGGGCTGAACCGTATTCCGGGTGTTTATTCGCCCATACCGATGGGTGCATTCTATACGGTGGCAAAGCTTCCGGTAGATGATTCGGACAAGTTCTGTGCATGGTGTCTGTCGGAGTTCGAATACGAGGGACAGACGGTATTCATGGCGCCTGCGTCCGGATTCTATACTACGCCGGGTTCCGGTCGCAACGAAGTGCGTATCGCATACGTACTGAAGAAAGATGACTTGAACCGCGCCTTGTTTGTATTGCAAAAAGCATTGGAAGCCTATCCGGGAAGAGAAATGAAGGATTAGGGATTAATTTATGAACTTATCTCGCTTTATAGCGTTGCGCATTTATCGCAACTCGGAGCCGGGCAAGCAAGTTTCCCGTCCGGCTGTCCTTATTGCCATGGTGGGTATTGCTCTCGGACTGGCGGTGATGATTATTGCCGTGTCCGTCATTGTTGGCTTCAAGAGCGAGGTAAGGGATAAAATCGTGGGTTTCGGTGCCCATATCCAGATAGGCAACCTGGATGCTGCACGCTCTTATGAGACGCGCCCGGTGGTGGTGGGCGACAGCATGATGGCTGCGCTTTCCGATTATCCCGAAGTGAAGCATGTACAACGCTACTCCACCAAGCCGGGGATGATAAAGACCGCCGATGCCTTTCAGGGAATGGTGCTGAAAGGTGTGGGGCAGGAGTATGACAGCACCTTTTCCACCGCCATCTGCTGGAGGGGAGTTTCCGCAATTCAGCGATTCCGCTTCGTCCAACCGCGTAGTCATCTCAAAGTCTCTTGCCAACAAGCTGCAATTGAAACTCGGTGACAAGATAGACACCTACTTCATCCAGGACGATGTGCGTGCTCGCCGCCTGAAGATTGTAGGTATCTACCAAACCAACTTCTCCGAATACGACAACCTATTCCTGCTTACCGACCTCTATTTGGTGAATCGCCTGAACAACTGGGAGCCGGACCAGGTGAGCGGTGTGGAGCTGGAAATACGCGATTATGACAAGCTGGAAGAAACCACCTATGAGATAGCTGTCGATACGGACGAGAATCCCGACCGCTATGGTGCCGAGTATTGCGTCCGCAATGTAGAGCAGCTCAATCCCCAAATCTTTGCCTGGCTGGGCATCTTGGATGTCAACATCTGGGTCATTCTCATTCTGATGATTGGAGTGGCGGGGTTCACCATGGTATCCGGCCTGCTGATTATCATCATAGAGCGTACCTCCATGATAGGCGTGCTGAAGTCTTTGGGAGCCAATAACTTTACCATCCGTAAAGTCTTCCTTTGGTTTTTGGTCTTCCTCATTGGGAAAGGCATGCTTTGGGGGAACATAATCGGCCTTGCGTTCTATTTCGTGCAGCGCTGGTCCGGCTTGTTCAAGCTCGACCCTGAAACCTATTACATGGCTACTGTTCCGGTATCTTTCAATATCTGGCTGTTCCTGCTGCTGAATGCCGGCACATTGCTGGCTTCGGTCCTGATGTTGCTGGGCCCATCATTCCTGATTACACGCATCCATCCGGCAACTTCCATCCGTTACGAATAAGAGAATCACTTTCTCAGAAAACCGCTTTTCTTGCGGAACAGACAGTACCATTTCCAACGTAAAGACTGTATCGGCTGCAATAGGTCGAAAGCCGGTAGTGTGAAGTAATATCTGCGCTGTTCTTCCAGGTCGTGGGCAGTCTTGTTGACAATGACTGCCTGCATGGTGAAACGGAACAGGAACAAAAGAAAAGCGACGCCTGCTGCCAGCCAGTGGAAGTGCAGAATGCCGATGACCATCGCGGCTATCCAGGATGCGTGGAATGCCAGGCGGGTCAGGGTCTCAAAACCGGCCAGCCAGCGTTGCATTCCATGATACAGCCGTGCTGTGGAGGCGTAGCCTATTTTCTCTTCTTTCCAGTCCTTGGTACGCAGAAGCGGCTGCATGCGCACAATGGCATTGGCATCCGTTTCTACCCGCGTGTTCTCCGGGGTAGCCACGTGGTTGATGAACAAATCGTCGTCTCCCCGTTGCAGGTTGAGGTGTGCGGAGAATCCTTTCTGTTGGTAGAAGAGTTCCTTCCGGTAGGCCAGGTTACGCCCGATGCCCATGTAGGGGCTGCCTGCCAGGGCAAATCCCAGATAGCGCATGGAAGTGAACAGATTGTCGAATGCCACCCGTTTGTGCAGCCAGCCTTTGCCGCGTTCGTAGCCGCTGTATCCCAGCACCACTTGGGTACGTGATGTGAAGTTGCGTGCCATCAGTCGCAGCCATTGGTTGCTTTGGGGCATGCAGTTGGCATTGGTAAACACCAGCCATTCATATTTGCTGGCCTTGATTCCAAGCGTCACAGCCAGCTTCTTACGGCTGATGTAGCGGGAGGAATCGGGCACGAAGCTGTGGTAGAGATGGGGGTATTTCTCCTCGAGGATGGTCAGGTAATCTTCGCTCTCATCAGTGTTGCCGTCGTTAATGACGATGACTTCAAATAGGGGATAGTCCTGCTCCAGCACGGCGCCCAGGTTGCGGCGCAGATTCTCGGATTCCTCGCGGGCGCAGATAATGACGGATATGGGGGGCAGTTCCTGGGTGAAGTGCGTGTCTCCCTGCTTCACGGCACGGCTGCGCGCATGAATACGGTTGTAGAGACAGAGGTAGTAGATAATTTGAATAAGGAACAGACCACCCGCCGTAGCGAGTACGATAATTTCAGTTGAATCTAATGTAAATGCTTCCATGTGCAGTAGGACGTTTATGTGCTGCAAATTTACACAATTTCCGGCACTACCTCAAACTTTGTTCCGGGAAAGTGCTTGGACAAATACTGCTTGATGTATTTCATCGTGTCTTCCTGGATAGTCTTGTCCTCTACCGTGGGATAGAGGTTGTAGAGTACCGTATCGAGCGCGATGTCCCGGTTCTTGATGGCTTCGAAGCTCAGCAGGGTGTGGTTGATGCTGCCCAGCTTTCCGGAGGTGACAAAGATAAGCGGGTACTGCTTCTCCGCAATGTAGTCTATCGTCAGGAAATCTTCGGTAAGGGGAACCATCAGACCGCCGGCGCCTTCTACGAGCACGGTATCATAGCGATGGGAAAGTTCCCTGGTGGCACGCTCTATTTTTCCGAAGTCTATCGGGCGCTTGTCTATGCGGGCGGCGAGGTGGGGAGAGCAGGGATAGGAGAATATCTCGGGCATGGTCAGCCCCTCTTTGTCTTCCGGCAGGTAGCCGGTTCCGGTGAGGCGGCGGTGCAGGTCGATGTCCTCGGAATGACCGGTGTTGCCGGTCTGGATGAATTTTTGGGTGATGACGCGCAGGCCGCGTTGCATAAGCTCACGGGCGTACCAGGCGGTGCAATA
>SCPO01000111.1_pt1 | contig 124319 bp, 145 predicted proteins | sample 6106821 | NCBI WGS metagenome assembly SCPO01 (sample SAMN10720448, study PRJNA508395) | human gut metagenome | isolation source: Participant 2 stool, 0 month | host: Homo sapiens | collected 2017
ATATAGTGCGATGTTTAAAGAGTAGCACTTGGAAATGTGAGTTTTGCTGAGATAGCTGTATCGTTTGTTATTCTTATTGTAAGCACAATAGCAGTTGGAATATTAGGCTCTAAGATATACAGAATGGGAACGTTAAGATATGGTAATCCAATTACATTAAGAAATGCATTTAAGAATCTTAAGCATGAATAAAAAGAGGGCGGCAAACCTGTAATGGTAAGCCGCCTTTAATAATGCATTATTATAATTTAACTGTTTCGCCGCCTTTTTTCAACAATAGTACTATTATTTACTGCAAGCCATACTGACTTAACAGAAGGGTTATGAACATATTCGTTATCAGCAAAGAACTCAAGTCTGTCAAACAATTCGTTGTATTCAACAATATCAGAATTGGTTGCATACCAGATATCATCACGGTTAGCAATCATTTCACAGAATTCCTCAATGATTTCCCAATTATTGTTTCTTTCAAATTCAAAGCTGTGTCCCCAGACATACATCATGTAAAGATACTGTTTTTTAGTAAGTGCCATGAACTTCTTGCCAAAATCAATAAGATTATGATTGTGATGACAGGTTGGAACCCAGCACATATAGTCTTCAGGCATAGAAAAACCATTCTCATCTCCTATAAGCATAGGACCATCGGCATTAGCAGCATAGGCTTCTGCAGCTTTAGTGGCAGCGTATTTAGTAACTCTTGCATATTTGATGCCAACTGATTTAGCAATATCAACTATACGGTTATCGTAAGAACCGTTAGGATATGCAAGACCATATATAGGACGTTTAAATATTTTTTCAAGATTATCCTTATCATCGAGAATTTCTCTAAGGGCATTATAATCGTTAAGTCTGATCATTGTAGGATGTGTAAATGTATGGACAGCAATATCATGTCCTTTATAAAAGCTCAGCCATTCCTCCTGAGGAATTCTTATGGCGGGTCAATAATACCTGTATTAAGGTTAAAGGTTGCTTTAAGATTAAACTTGTTAAAAAGCTTTACAAGACGTCTGTCCTCAATTTTACCATCGTCATAACTGAAAGTAAGAACTTTGAATTTGCCGCCGGGGAATACTTTATATACTTTATTCATAGTTGTTGTCTCCATATTATATAACTAGTTTAAAATCAACGTTCATATTATATAACACAATTATTTTGTCATTCTTTTTATAATTAATTAGAATAAATCAGAATGATTAAAATGTTTATTAAAATATTTTACGGATTATGTCGAGTGCATGAACTTTTTTGGGAATACTCTGCTTTGCTTTAAGACTGATGCTGCGGATTGGTTCATTGTTTACATATATATTAATTGTTCCATAAATTTGTGCTGAATTGTCAGGTGCAGAAAGCATTTCAGGAATATCTGCCTGTATAGTTACTGAATCATCTTCACAGGCAAGAAATTCAATTGAACAGTCAGGTATAAGTTCACAGAAACTATTTTTCCTTTGGATACAGGAATGTAAAATGTGTATTCATTATTAAAATATTTCTGTCGGCTGTATTATTTCCAAGGGCTATAAGATAACGGGCATCACTCCATTTGTAATTCTTATTTGGTGGCCAGCCACATGCAAGCGGCAATACACAGTGTCCGGTTTTGTCTTTGTATGCACATACATAGCAGTATCCGGCTTTGTTAGTGAAACCTGTTTTTCCAGAGATAATTCCTTCATCAGGATTTAAAAGCCTGTTTTGTTATTTAGCTGGTAATGGTATCTATCTGTTGTGTCTGAAATTGTTTTAGAAACAGTCTGTGTTATATATAAAAAATCTTCATTATTAATACAATATGCCATGGTTTTTGCAAGGTCATATGCTGTTGTATGATGAAAACTATAGTTATCCTCGGCATCAAGACCATTAGGTGTTATGTAATATGTGTCTGATAAGAGAATATCATCCGCTTTTTCATTCATAAGGCCGGTAAATATATGAACAAGTATTTCACTTTGTTCATGGTTCATCATCGACGGTACTGACATCACAAAACTTTCCGAACATAAACGTGCACTCTTCCTTGGCCGTGTGTTCCAGGATCCTATGACAGGAACCGCAGCAACGATGTCTATTGAAGAAATATATGTATCGCTGCACGCCGCGGTCAGAAAAAGGTCTTGGCTGGGGCGTTACAAAGAACGTGAACACTATAGAGAAGCGTTAAAGAACTTGATCTTGGACTTGAAGACCGCTTAAGCAGTAAGGTTGGTCTCCTCTCCGGCGGACAGCGTCAGGCGATCACACTTCTGATGGCTTCCCTTAAAAAGCCGAAGCTTCTGCTCCTTGATGAGCATACAGCTGCTCTTGATCCAAAGACTGCCGCAAAAGTACTTGCACTCTCTGACAAGATCATCAGCGAAAATAATCTGACAGCCATGATGGTAACACATAACATGAAAGACGCCATCGCACACGGCAACCGCCTGATCATGATGCATGAAGGAAGAGTCATCTACGATATATCCGGAGAGGAAAAGAAAAACCTTAAGGTATCTGACCTTCTTGCAAAATTCGAAGAAGTCAGCGGCGGAGAATTCGCAAATGACCGTATGATGTTAAGTTAATGCATATTCGTTATAATTATGCCATCTTCATAATAAACTTTTTATAACCTTAAAAGGAAAGACGATAGGTTCACATGAGCTTATCGTCTTTTCAATAATCTTTAGTTTGTCTGTTATAAAACTCAAGATACCTGTTTATTGCATGAAATAAGAGAAAGTTGTACAATAAAGATACTAGTAAAACAAAAGATGAAAGGAAAAAACTCATGAAAGAAATCTCCATCACATCCTTTGAAAACCTTAAAATAGGTCAAGCAGAAAACAGCGTGGCAGGCACCGGATGTACTGTCTTCCTGCTTGGAAAGAACGGTGCTCCAGCCGGGCTGGATGTCCGCGGCGGCGGACCGGCTTCCCGTGAAAGTGAATTGCTTCACCCACTCGCAGCTGCACAAGCCATCCATGCCATTGTGCTGGCCGGAGGCAGCGCATTTGGACTAGATGCTGCTGGCGGTGTCATGCAGTATCTTGAAGAGCATGATATCGGCTTTGATGTCGGTGTCACAAAGGTTCCTCTCGTCTGTCAGGCTGATCTGTTTGATCTAACTGTAGCAGATCCACACATCCGTCCAGATGCCAAAATGGCCTATCAAGCCTGTATCAATGCTGAATGCGGCAACTATCAGGACGGAAACTATGGTGCAGGCACCGGTGCTACCGTAGGTAAACTGCTTGGAATGAGCCAATGCATGAAATCCGGCATCGGCAGCTACGCTGTTCAGGTTTGTCCACTGCAGGTTGGTGCTGTTGTCGCAGTTAACGCACTAGGTGATATCTATGACTCTGAAACAGGTCGCAAAGTGGCCGGACTCCTTGCAAACGACAGGAAAACTTTCCTGGACTCCGAGCTGCTCGCATTACAAAATATTGATGTGAAAGAAAACAAATTTGTTGGTAATACGACCATCGGCGTTGTGTTCACAAACGCACAGTTTAACAAATCCAGTTATGCAAAATTGCAGGTATGGCGCATGACGGCTACGCACGTGCCATCCGTCCGGTACACACCTCAGCTGATGGGGACAGTATCTATGCCGTCTCATTAGGGAATGTAGCTGCAGATCAGGATGTCGTAGGAGCACTGGGAGCACGTGTCATGGCTAAAGCAATCTTGCGTGCTGTACAAGCAGCAGAACCTTCCTATGGATTTCCTGCTGTGTGCAGCCTGAAGTAAAAACTGACCCTGTGCTGGCTACAGCTGGTTCTGCTGTTGCCACTGAACAAAAAGATATCGAAGCACACTTTTATTTTCCGTGTGCCTCGATATCTTCTTTTATCTGTCCTTGGCCAAACAGATAAATGGACAATGACAATCAATCCTTCTCGTATTTTTCAATTAAACACTGATGCTCTTTGGTACATCAGTGGAACGATTCATCATAAGAAGCTGTTTCAGACCAAGATCAATAGCTCTTGAATTCTCCTCTCAGCATTACACTGACAACAGCTTTAGGATTCTTGTTATAAATCAAATTCTTCCAACAACTTTTTCTGATATTCCTCATCAGCTGCTGCTTTCACGATATCATCTGTACGTCCACGCTTCGATAATTCAAGAATTAATTGATTAATCCTGCTTACTCCCAAAGTTTCTCCTTCTGCTCTTCCCGCTACTCGTCCTTCTTCTATTCCAATCCTGCGTCCAGCCTCAATTCCTCGTCTTTCCGCGGTCAACATTCCTATATTGTAATCTCTGATTGCTCTTTGTCTTGTCTCGTATTCTAATCTCTTCTTTTCATCTGCGCTTAATTTATCCAATACATCATACGCTTCTTCCAATTCAGAATTTTCTTTGCCATCTCTTCAAAATCCTTTCGTTTTTCTCATAAGATGCTCCTCGCTTCTGTATAATTAATCATCGTTTGAAAAAAGAATTATAAAACAACTGCCTTCTCTAAAATTTCCTGTATATATCTATTTAATGTCATATCATGCGACATTGCACAGATAACTAATTGTTTATGCAACTTTGGAGAAATCCTTATATTGAAACTCCCTTTATATGCTTTTTCCGGTTTTCTTCCCTCGTCTTCACACCATTTTAAATATTCATCTACAGAGTTATGAAAATCAGCAATCAAATCTTTGGCATTATCACCTTCATAGGAAATTAAAGAACGAATTCCTAACACTTTTCCAAAAAACATTTCATCTTCTTCTGAAAATTCCACACTTCCAAGATACCCCTTATATTCCATGATATTTTTCATATCAACTTCTCCTGTTCTAAAAACTCTATTAACTGTTTCACTTGATAAGCTTTTAACTCTTTCTGCGGATGTGGCTTATGCAATAAAATATTTCCATGATCTTCATTTACAAACATAACTCTTGATCCACTTGTTTTATCCATTGTTTACTCTTGAGAATCCAGATACTTAAGCAAAGCTTCGGCCTCATCAAATAAGAAAGTCTTTGGATTTGCTTTCAGTTTTTTAATTAATTTATCTTTCTGTCCCATATTATCCTTTCTTTCATCAACATTATATCATCTTTTGGCTAAAATGTGCAACTATATATAGTTGCACATTTATTCTTATCTCTTTTTATTAACACTGTTTTTCTTAACAATTTTTTATTTTATATCATACTATCATTTATGATTGTTATAGAAGATAATAGCGAGAAATCTCGCTATTATTTATCTTCACATACTCTTATTTCTATATGTTTTCCCAGTGCATTCGCATATTTCTCCAACATAATCAGTGTTGGTGTACACGTTGCCCCCTCAAACCTGGCTATATTAGATGCCCTCACTCCGGTTATATCTGCCATCTCCTGCTGTGTCTTATTTTGACGATATCTCTCTTCTACGAGTTCTTTTATTATCTGCTCCGAATCCCTCTGTACCTTTTTCTGTATTGCTTCTGCATATGCTGCCAGGCGCTTCTCTCTTAATTCTTTCTCCGCTTCATAGATTTCTACTGTATGATCCATATTCCTTCACCCCATTAAACTTTTCGTTATTATATCATTAATGATAGGTTTGGTCAATATAGTTTGATGAGTTTATATATCTTTCATGGGGTCTGACCCCAATGTGGTCAACTCAAAGAATTGTCCTTCGTACTTTTTCAGAACTTCCTCGCCATCCTCACTCTTTACTCCCGTGTCCAATGACAGGAATGCGCTACAATAACGACTTCCATCCGCTCCTTTTTGAGGATATAACACCCGTCTTCCCTGCAGAATCTTATCTTCCTGAAAATCTGTTGAATGAAAAACGACATTATAATCACCCAGAAAATTCTTAATTGCAGGATCTTCCGTATCCACAATAAAGTTATCCGGTGATATGTCCCATTTTCTCCTTCTCCAACGCTCGGATACAATACTGCGCTCATATCAATGTCCAGCGCATCTGGCAATGCAATTGCCGGATAAAGCCCCAAAATCATTTTGTGCGATAAAATTCTGGATAATTCCGATTGGCTGATGGAATAGCCTTTCTCCTCACATAATTTTAAAATATCCTTCTGCTTTAAGTCTCGTTCCCTTATGCATTGTTCAATTACATTTCTTATTTTTTCAATTGTTTCTTCTCTGTTCTTCTGTGAAATTTACATATTTTTTTATGTTTATTTACATATTGAAAATAAAATGTCAAACCGCTCATTTATTATACTCTTGTATTTTTAAAAATCAATATTATTTATTTTTATTAATTTTATTTAACGAGTGCTTAACATTTTGTTATTTTTCAAGTTTCAGACCGCTTTTTGAACATAATAATAGTAGTATCAACAATTTCTTTTATGCTGCCGACACTACTATCAAATTCATGTTCTCTATAATTCCTCTAACATGGAGGAAAAACGTTTTTTCTTAGCCAATGGATCTTTATCAACCATGTCTACATAGTTTACCGCAAATTTGTATCGTTCAATTACCCAATACAATGCTTCCAACATTTCTTTTGTATATCCTCGTCGTATTATATCCTCAAATCGAGCAGGTTTACTAGCATGATACTCTTCTTCTAAAATTTTTATCAACTTTTCTTCACGCATTTTATTACGCTGCATTCTTTCTTGTTTTGAATTATTATACAACTCACTTATGCTACAAGCTCTTATTATCATATCATGATAATAGAAATTTTTAATAGTTACCGCACATCTTTTCTCTCCATTTGTATACTTTCTTATACCTACATCTTCATATAGATAACCAATCAACCATTCCTCTGATTCATTATTCTTTTTAAACTTCTCCTGTAATTCTCTTATTGCTGGTGAAATAATGTTTTTCACAAATCGTAATGGCTGTAATTCATATAACATATCTAAATAATTACTTGTTGATCTATAACTATTATCTTGCAACCATAATTTTAAAAAACGTTTCTGCTGAGAATCACTTAACTGCACTGTATATAATGCAGCAAAATATTCTTGAAAAGATCTATGAGAAAATCTAAATTCCAGCCCTTCATGAATTAACATACATACAGAATTCGTTAAATCTTTTAAATAGTCCATTGAATTAAAGTATGTATCTATGATTCTCTTCTGTTTTGCAGCTCCAATATATTCCAATGCTTTATTCTCTGAAAATTTGTAATCCGAATTAAAAAAAGATTTAAAACAGAAATATGAAAAAACTGCTTTAAAATCTTCATATCCTAATTTCGATCGAATATCACGTTTATATCCACCTTTTGTTGCATCATGTGTATGAAACAGTGTAGTAAACGCCTGTTCAAAAAAGTCATTTAATTTATCCGGAATAGATGCTCTACTTTCAAATGTCAGAAGCATGATTGTTAGCAATAATGGATTCGATGCAAATGTTTCGTATTTTTCATACAAATACTCATCTAATTCCTTGTAAAATTTATCTTTGATTATTTGATCATATTCTATTTTATTAATCAACGACAAGGCCTGCTCTTTTGACAACGGCATTGCATGCAATTCTTCAAATTGATTCCATCCCATAAATTCTTCTAAAGGACGTGATGATAAAATATAATGATTCTCCGGATATTTTTTACTCATAGCTACTATTTGATTTGTAACTGAATTTGATATTTCATTCTTCACCTCATCGAAACCATCTAGTAATATTACATAGCACCCCGTTTCTAAACTATACTCAAAATACTTTCTTTCTATTTTAAATTTCAGTGTTCCCATCACTTCATAAATGTATTCTTCTAAATTGATTCCTTTTTCATCATATTCATTTAACCCTCTAAGTTCTATCAGTACAGGTACATAATGAGTTGTTTCCAAAATATTTAGGAAGAAGTGTTTCATCATGACACTCTTTCCGCTTCCGCCTGTTCCTGTAACAATAATCTTATTCCCAATTTTCAATACATTATTAATATCTGCTGTGTCTATTATATCTTCATTTCGATTCAATCCCACACATTCGTAAAATGAATATATATCCTTCGCAGCATGTCTATAAAGAAGTGTTTTCATTTTCTCATGAGTTGTTTTTGCATACTTTAAATAATTTTCATATGCATATCCAAAATCTATTTCTTCTTTTTTCTGAATATCTGTCACATAATCCCGCGCCTTTTGATATAAAGTTCGTGCTGTTGTTTTTGCTAAATCTGTAATTACCTCTGCGCTTATTTTATTTACATCCAAATTATTATCCATCATCTTTTCCTCTATAAAAATTCAGTAAGAATTCAAAACAGAACTAAAATAAATCATCGTAATCTATAGTGTTTTTACCTCTCCCAAATCCTCTAAGATTTCCTTCACCATCACTTTATTTATCTTCAAATAACTGTCTACTACTTCTACAACCAATTCATTTCCATTCAGATTATATCCTATGTTTATTCCTTTATTTATCATCCGATTGAGTGCATCATTTACTTCCTCACGAGTTATACTTTTCTTCAATTCGACAAGGAATTTCTCCCTTTTCCAGATATTTTTTGACTTATCCAAATTAGTTGGTTCTTCAAAATTGAATGTAAAGTTCTCCGGATGGATCGTTGAGACCGTTGTTTCATAATTTTTCAAATACGATTTTCTGTCTGTCGTATTCCGAATTTCTTTGATTTCACTCATAATACTGTTCAGCATTACTTCCATTCGATCTTCCTGTGAAACTTCTCCCGTCTTCATACTTGCTGATTCTGCCCGAACGATCTTAACAATTGAATTTACCTTTCCATCTCTTGTCGATATAAGCGCGTCTGTTATCTTCTCCTTGCTTCCATGACATTTTCAAATAAACGTTCGCTGCTATACTGTACAGTATTAATTCCTGAAACATCGAATATCCGAGGAGTCTTTTCATCCTGAACTAATACAACCGGCTTATCATAAGCCTGACGAAGTCCTAATTCATACAACACATTCGGATTTCTGTTGCTTAAATCGCAAAGTGCCATCGTACAATTCTGAACCGCATCGAAGATTTTGTTAATGATTGGATTACTGATTTTATCTTCATCCACCCGAAATGGTTCATAACCTGCAGCAATAATTGCCGGTTTAAAAATCTGATTGTAGACCTTTGTAAAATGTCCTTTCGGATAATCTCCCTGGTCACTGATCGGCATAATTACAAAGCATCTTTCTTGTTCTTCTTGCAATTCTTTTGATTTCTTTTCTGTAGTATTCTCCATCTTATTCCCTCATTCATTTGAAGCATCTAACAATCCGTGACTTCCTAAAATCGTCTTTCTCTCTATTTCACATAATAATGTCTCTTCAGCCACAGCGTAAGTCCATCCAGTCCCGGATACGCAATTCGTTCATTTATATTCATCTGATCCAGCATATCCCGTACCCTCCACTTTATGTTCTTATCAATGACATATTTCTTTGTTTTCGTTGTATGTTCTTCCAGAAACCGTTCGATATCTTTCATCTGAGAAGGAACAACCGAAAAGTAAGAGTACTGATTGATGATTCTCTGATCGATTGACGGTGGTTCCAACAGCGCCATTGCTTTATCAGCCATCTCAGAATCATATTTCTCTAAATTTTCTGTCAGTTCTCCTAACATATCTACTGTGAACAGATATGCACTCCGCTTATTCAATTTGTCACGATATCTTTTGGGGAGTAATCCGTTTATTTCATTGATATCTATGCTCCAGACAACACAGTTGTTGTTCTCCATGTTTGCGAGGTCTTCTCCGCTTGTCGCAAAATGCAACGCCATCATCGGCGAATAGGACCAGTCTAACAATCTGGTCGGTAATCCGTGATGCTGACCGATAATCAACTGCCTCCAAATCGAATTCTTGAGCTCACTGTCTTCAATTGCCGCATACTTTGTAAAATTTCGCAATATGGATTTTTCCAGTTCATGCTGTTTTGCTTTGCAATTGCGCTTTAAACTTGTAACCAAGGAATAACTTTCGTTTGGTAATCCTCGAAAAAGATATGAACTCCTGAATCTTCCGATCCTTTTATCCTCTTCCTGCGCATACAATAATGTACTTAATTCTTCAATTGTGTTGATTTTTATAATGTCTATCATCCGCGTATCTCCTCGTATAATAACTCCTATTTGGTTCAATACAGTTTACAACTAATCTTCATTGTACTTTTCATAACATATATCAACGATTTTTTCAATTCCCTCAGCAATCTCTAAATATGCCTCATCCATATCTTCGTATGTCTTAACCGGCTTTCCATCTTTCGGTAAAGCAATTATGTTCCCCAAGGGCGTTTTTTTCCAAAGACATGCTCGAACAATTACCGGTACAACATGGCATTCTTTCTTTTCCGCCCGGGTCATTGCATTTTGCATTTCAATCTCATAGCAATAATCAGAATTTATAAAATCTGAACTGATTAAGAGAATAATAATATCGCTCTGTTCAAGTTTTTCATTTATCTCATCATTAAATGAACTACCAGGTAATAATTCCTCATCATTCCATGCTTCAATTTTTTCAGATCTTTTTAACGGTGCTAAATGTTTATTAAGCTCATTTTTAAATGATTCATCTGCATGTGCATATGAAAAAAATATCTTTACCTTACGATCCTTTTGAGTCTCATCATGACGTTCATATTCCACAGGGAAACGTAACTCGTCTTTCTCTTCTCCTACTATTCTGAGACGTTTTTTCAAATCAATTGAGGATTGGTTATATCCTAATAATGATTTCTTATCTATCTCATACAGAACTGTCGCTTTTTCTGCAATTTCATTTGATATGTATTTTCTTTCACATTCCGGACATACAAAACCATTTCTTTCCAGTTCTTTCTGATATACAGTGCAATCATTTCCACAGTCGCACTGAAAATCATACTTTTCTTCCATCAAATTCACATTCAACAATTCATCAATAAATGTTGATAATTCTCGTTCCTCTACTCCAACCCACTCCTGTAATTGAAATGGATAAATCCTCCGAAGTTCATTACACGATATTTCTTTGATTTTGGTTTTTAATTTCTCCAATCGTTCCATTTGCATACTGATTGTATATCTCCTCTGCTATTTTCAAATCTTCTCTTTTAAAACGAATACCAGATAGTATTTTAACTTCAAGAAATTCATCCTTTGTTGCTTTGTACGCCAAAGACAGTTTCCCCTTCTTTCTGCTTTTTTCAATCCACAATCTGTCAACCACTTTTGCATCTTCCAATGATTTTTTCAATGATAAAAATGTTTTTGTACAAAAAATAGGCATCTGACTTGATTCACTACTCATTATAGTCAGCACATGCTCAATATCCTGAAATTTTATCTTAGATACAATCATTTCCACTCCCATACCCCATACTGCTGTTTCATATTGCACGTCATAGAAATAATCGCAAATACACAGTTTTTCAATCACTTTCTTCAGTTCTTCCTGAAAGTCAAAAACATATTTTGGAATCAATCCTTCTTCCTGTTCATCCAAATGTTTCAGCGATAATTTTTCCAACACCTTCTTCTCGAATTCACCGCTCTCCTGCTCTATGTTCTGAATCTCATTGAAAGCTGGAATCTTACTGTATAAATCAGCTACAATTCCCTGGCTCATATTATGAAGTGCCTTTTTATGTTCAGACATATAGTTTCGTGTTATCACATCAAAGTTACTCGATAATAATCCCACAATACGATCCATGTACTCTTCTGTTCTATAGTTTTCAGTCAATCCCTGACGATTCCATGCTTTGATGTTCATGGTTTCTTTCTTCAAGTCTATTTCTACCGGATAGTAAGAACATGTCTCGTTTATTCTTCCTTTCTCCCATGTTTCAGCATAACGTACTAATAAAATCTGAATTTTAGAGAGATTTCCTTTATAGTCTGTTTCTGACGTAACTGCTGCTATCTTCTCCGGTTCCTCTTTTGACGGAATCGTTGTTAGAATACTATTAAAATTCAGTTCACTTTGTCCAAATACACGATTTAAATTTGAAGCCCAATCCCTCGGATTCCTGATCTTGTTCAGGAAATCTAAATGATAAATCCTAATACACTTTCTCTTTCCGAAAAAAAGCTCCTCATATAAAAATTTTTCAAACTCCTGCACATTTAATTCATTCTGTTCTATCAAATCATTAACCCAATATTCAACTCTCTTCGCCTTCTGTTCCTCTGTTCTTACATGTCCGTTCTTCTTTAAATATGTCTCAATATACTTATCTTCTACATTAACTACAATCTTTCTACTCAATGTCAGCATAATTCTGCCTCCCACTTTATCAATGTCGTCTGGTTCATCAAAATGACCACTTTTTCTATTCAATACAAAAAAGTGGATAATACATCTTAAAAATCGTTTTTACAATTCTTCAGATCTATCATTCACTTCTTTCATCACAAACCACCACTATACTTAAAGTGATGGTTTGTGTTAGCATCCATAAGAATTTTTGCATATACAGCCAAACAATGGATTTTCCATATATTATTCTTTTTCTGATTATCTCAAATTTCCTCATAGTTTCATAACATGTTCTAATTACTAATCCATTTTACAAATCTCTCAGAAAATCTTCATTTGTATTTTTATCGCTTTTTTTGTCTGCCTGACACTTTAGTTCCTACAATCTGTTTAACAAATGATCATTAATTTTAACGTAACTTTCACAGACGAGTTCCCATGATTTCTTTAGTTCTTCCTCTTGCTCATTTACAGCATCAATCAATTTACTGTTTAACTCAATTATATTGGAATTATTTTTAAACTTATTTCTAATTTTACATTCTTCTATTATATCATTTATCGTGTGATTATGATAAACATTATCAATTCCTCTATCTGTTAATACCTCACTTTCTAATCCTCCTTGTAGCACCCCCAATACACCTCGCATAAAGTTGGCATAATCCGTATCTTGCAAATAAAATGTATCAGTTTTAACTACAGCTCGAATTTCACACCTAATTACTCGAAAATCTACTCTTTCATCTTCTAAAAATTCAATAATTTCATCTAATGTTTTCTGATGACTTTCTAAAAAATGCTTGGTCTTGTTCAATATTTCAAAGTAATCATTTACTACAATTTTTGTTTTATCATATATATCCTGTATATATGTATTATATTTATATGATAAATCTTTTTTTATCGCATCTACGAATATGTGAATAATTTTTAAGATTTCCATTTACATTTCCACCTTTAAATACATTTAACTAAAACGTTATTCTTATTCAAGTACATAAATTTACTTGTTCATATTATGCTCTATTCTTTCTACAGAAGTAATACATATGGTTAGCATTTACTTACATTTCTGTAATCACACCTCCCGATTATAGCCAGTCAAAAAAGTTAAATCCTTAACTTTTTTGACTAAAATTGATTATTTAACATATATCTTTCACTATCATTTATCCGAATGCAACACATCCTCTTTACTTTTATATAACGCATACCCAGAAAGTGTAAATCCATCTGTAATCTTTCCTTCTGATATCCATTTCACTAATTCCGGCTCTGCCAGCATTTTGATTTCTTTAATCTGCTCATAGTGCAGTTTCAGCTGCGGCTTAGTAATGTCACATACAAATACATCCACTTGATTACTTCCTATACCACTATCTGCAACCACGGCACCCACATGATATACTCTGTTAATATCTGCTCCTATTTCTTCTTTCATTTCCTTTTTCAGATTCTCTTTTAATGAAATTCCTTTCTCTCCAAAACCTCTAGGAAAAGCATATTGAAACTGCCTGATAGCATGCCTATATTGCTTTAATAAAACGAACTTTCCTTCATATATTGGTATTGCAATGACTGCTCCTTTTTTTACAGCTGGAATTAATCTTTCATAAGCAAACCGATCTCCATTTGTATTCTCTACTAAATCCACTACTAATAAATTGTATCTGCTTTGATAAACAATGCCTATTTTTCTGCCAGTATTCTTTTCAAACTCTCTTACAAGCTCATAATCCATTACAATGTTTAATTCATTATTGGATCTAAAAAGCTCTGGTCTCTCTTCTATTAAATTAAGATATTCTTTCCATTCTATACTCTGCATATTATTACAATCCTTATTTATAATTCCCTGTTACTTTTATTTTTTAATATAGCGAAGATAAAAGTTACATGTATTCTTTACAAATTAAAGCAATTATTGGAATTAAAAATAATGCTATCAGTAATATTACTTCTATAACCAAAATCGCCTTATATCGTCGCGTATTGTCATCTTTATATTTATCTACAATGCTGTAATATTCTCTGCCGCCACATCTTTTTATGTATTGCTTGTACAATCTCATATCTTTTCGCTCTGTATGTGGACAACTAACTTTATGTTTTAACGTATCTAACTCTAATAATTCCAATTCAATATTGTGTATTTTTTCCGAATAATTTTGTCCAGCTGTAAAACAAACTATAACGGCAACCATTATCGAAAATAAAGCTAAATAATATGAGAAGCTCCCTTTTTTATCTATTGCGCTATATACAGCTAATAATGCAGTTATAATCGCATAGTATATTTCTAATATTCTCAACCAAAATCTATAATTTTTTATTCTCTGATAAGCACTCATTCGTAATTGATAAGTCTCATCTATTCTTTCTTTTAAATTTCCCAGATACATTTTATCTATTCTCCTATAACCTTATTCCTTTGTATTTCTGAAGAATATATTACTTTTACACTTGACATCCAGATTACATTTGTTATAATACATCTTCTTTTTTCCTCTGAAAACAGTTTTGAAAAAATCTAAAAATAACCTCATTCCATTTCTTAATGCATCAGATAATGGCAGGATAACTGGGAATACTTTCGAAATTTTATCCGTCAATAATTCAACGGCATAAAGTACGATGCAATCCTTCAAAACAAACATTATCTTCTTCCCGCCTTCTGATCCTGGCATTTGACTTTCTATATACGAAATCAACATATTCAGCATTGTGAAAAAGAAAATACATAAGATAGTTGACAGAAATTCTTTTAATATTGCTTTTATCGTTTTATGCTTATGTATACGCCTCATTTTTTTCATCTCATGCTCATAAGAAAGAACCGGATTCTGTAAATTTGCATCTTTAAATTCTCTATAGCTCACGATTCTTGCAGCATAAGAAAAATCAGGCAGTAATGCACTTTTTTTGAAAGGTAATACTTGATTTGTATCTGTATACTGATATTGACTGAATGAATAAAATTTATTTTGTTGATTTAATCTGGTGAAAAAATCTTCTCTAAATGTTGGCATTCCCATTTTCGGATGTTTCAGTTCCTCAATATCATAATGCTTGGATACATTTTGAATACTTAACTCGCATACATAATTGTAACAATTATTGATAATATCCATTGCATATTGTATCGCGCTGTTTTCTTTCCAGGATTCTTCTTGATTTATTTTACTCAGTTCGCGTAAGTAATCCGATCTGTTGTAAGAAGGTCTCTCTCGTTTGTATGCATCTAAAGACTTTATTTTATTTATCGCCTTTTTCCATAATACATCATCAGGACTATCCAACATAAAGATTTTATTTAGCATCGGATAAAATTCAAATTCTTGTTGACGCTCCTTTGCAGGAACATAAGTATCTTTCATCACACTAAGTTGCAAAGCCACAGAAAGCAAAAAATATAACTTTCTCACTACGTTTTGCATTTGCGCCATAGATAAATCTTCATTTGGAAATAATTCATCTAATTCTTCTGCTGTTCTATTCCATCCTTCTTTTGTATAACTATAGATTTCTGACAAATCTGAATACATCAGACTTCTTCTCAAAATTGCTACCAGTTTACTCTGCGTGTATTTTAATGGAATTGCAGAATATATAAATTTCTTTCCATCTTCCATAGCATTGAGCCAATACTGAGAAAGTGTTTTGATATCATTATATTGCGAAAAACGTATCGCACCTTTCTCAAAAAGAGTCAATATGCATTTTCTGTACTCGTGATTTGATAAAAGACTGAAAAATCCTCTTGAATCAATAAACTGATTAAACGTTAGAACAACAATATTCCCATTTCCAACAATTTCATTGTACAAAGCATTTTGGCCTACTATTATTTCCTCATTTGTTTTTCGAATCGAATCAAGTTCAAATAGATACACATATTTTCTTTGATACTTTTGGGTATGATAATCTTGTTTCATATAATTTCTCCTTATAAAATAAACAGTCTATCATAAAAAACTTACGCAAAATAAACAATTCGTTCGAATTTGTTTATTCTACTCAAATATATCTCTTTAAACTTCTCCAGATTATTTACTACTTCTAATCCAAGGAAAGTCGTTCCATTCTCCAATGTTGGTTCATAAATAATTACAGTTGCTCCCTTTGCCTTAATTTTCTTCCTTACTCCCTGAAGTATTTTCATCATCATAATTGTAATATCCGGCTTTCTGTAATACACTATCTGCAATAAAATCTTTTCTTGCTCTGTCGGATTCTACAATAGTTTCAATCAAATTTTTCAACACATCCTGATAGTTTACAAAAGCTATTTTGTATCTTTCGGCAAACTTAAACGCTGTCATTCAGCAATCAATAACCAGATATCTGCATCTTGCTATTATTCGGCATTGCTAATTGATTATGCAGCATCGGGGAGACTCTTGCCTCCCCCAACCATACATATCAGTTCCATATAAAATTACTAAATTTGTGTCTTGACAACTGATCCACTATAGAATAAAACACCTTAGCCTTAGAAAGCAATAGATATATTAAAACAAATTTTGATGGAGAAGATTTTTCCTCTGATGCAGGCTTATTTCTCATCAAAGAATTCGTAAGCAAACTTAGGATAAGCTCTTTGACAAAGCCTTCAAAACCAATGATTCTATATTATCAGATATCATACGGAACAGAAAAATCTGCTCCAAATGATATATAAATCATTGCCGGTTATTTCGAAGATGATGCTCCCGACAAACTGACCAACTTTTTTGTTTGTCATCTTATGTACACTATTTTCTTTGCATTCTATATATCACTTGTATTAATATATTGCTACATATTTATCTTATATAGTATTTGGAAAACCATCATATATTCCCTATAAAATAAACAATCAAACAAGAAAAATCTTACGCAAAATAGACAATTTTATTCAAATTTGTTTATTCGCACAAATATATTCTTTATCCTAATAGAGCGGAGGGATTACTCTCTCTTTCACCCGATTTCCTTCCATAAGCTTAAATAATTCCTCCAAAGCGGAACTGTCGAATCTCCTTCTCACATTCTCCTGTTATTAACATCCAATCTGTGAATTTTCTTGTGCGATGAAATCGCACTTCCGGAAATTTGGGAATCAGATGTCCGAAAGTGGAAATCACCTGTGCAAGTAGCGATGGTATACTGATCGAATGTGAGAGCAGTGATACCGGAAGCGCAGCTTTATGGAAATGACATTTTTGATTGGAACTTCCTTCTTTTCCGCAAACAGTACATTTGGCAACTTGGCGGACAATCTGTTTTACAATTAATTTCGCCGGTTGAAATTCCACTTCGCTTCAGACAAGATTTTTCTTCATTGTAACCTTCAGTTTTCCTCCGCAAACACTGCAGACATCATCTTCAGGAATGATATATTCTTCAACTTCTACAGGAAGTCCTGCAAGCATTTCTTTCCGAATACCAGGTTTACGAGGAACCCTCTTGTGCGAGGATACGGTAATGTTTTTCTTGGAAAGTTCCAATGCTTCTGCAAGTTCCTGAACCGTTTCGAACAGCGAAAGCTGGCCCTCCACTTGTTTATTTACTTCCGTCGATGGCCCAAACAGTGTCTTCCGAGCATGGAGCAATGCCTGAATCATGTTGTCTATTTGAATATTTTGTTTTCTAATCTTTGCATCACGTTCTTCTATGATCCGTTTGCTTGCTTCGAGTTCTTGTTTCTGTTTCTCTACAGGTGCTCTTAACTTCCTCTTCAGTAAAACGATGTATGGAGCCAGTTCATCTGCCTGCAACATTGTAAACTCATCAAGGCTATTCACTGCAGATTGTGCTTTCTCTTTCTTAATCGACAGAATACCTGTAAGATATGCAAGCTGAATATACTTTGTCGGCTCAACACTTTTGAACATTGTATCCTTATTTTATCTCCTCTTTCTTTACTACTTTAACATATCCTTTCACTTTATTTCCTCAAAAATAATCCCCAAGCCAAGACCTGCTCCAAGTGCATTGCATTGAAATTCCATCGTCATTGACTCATCTCTCTGTCCTAACTCAAATTCAAATGGTACTGGGGAAACAGTATTTCCTGAAATACTTGCATCTGTTGACCATACTTCTTTTCCATCGATTTTTATACTAATGTCCGTATATGCATCACTTCCTAAATATTGATCAATAACAACAAATTTTCCCTTGACATGCACACCCTCAGAAAGATCATAATCAGGATTCACAATATATACAACTGCTGCATCTATATAACTGTCTCCCGCATCTTGTATCTGATTAAACAAATTTCCCATCGTTATATACGGCTGATTTCCTTCATAAGTATTTCCTTGGACATCCTTTTTTTCGCTTTCCCATTTACCAAATCCGACTTGATCCATAGCTCCAACATCAATATCTTTTTCGTAACAATTATTAAAAAGAGCCTCTTTTTCTATTGCCTTCTTATTACCCAACACATTAATTACTAAGTTGTCAGAGAATTTTTCATATAATACTTTTATATTATTTTCCCCTTCTACTGTAACAACAGCAGGATTTAATTCAAAATCATTAATTTTTTCTACATGACCATCATCATACGTGGCTGTGACTTTTATATCATCTTTGGGAATTTTAGTCCCTGTTACAATATCTTCTCCCTTATATTCTGCTTTTATTGACATAATCTGAGGAGTATGTGTCCAAATATCGACCTGGCTTTCAAGTCCCTTATAATCTATAACTACTTTATTTTCACCTTCAACAACCTTTGTTGGTGAAATCTTAAACTCATCAATTGTAACTGTATCTCCAGCAATTGTTTTTCCCTTCACAATAAAATCTTTTTTGTCTAATTTATCTCCCGGTAAAATGTTATTTCCTTTTAAATATGCTGTAATCTCTGCAATAGATCGTCCCGGCTCATCTGTAGCTATTACATCTAATTGTCCATTGGATTTTAAGACAATATCTTCTGACTTCACTGTTCCCCAGACAATCCCCTTAATGCCTGCCGCATATCTTACAGAACAAGACTTTTCCACTTTGAAAGGTTTTTTATATTTTATTCCAGTTTCCTTTGGATCTCCATATGGCTCTAAAGTATAATATGTAGAAAATGGATATTCCACTTGAAAATATCCTTTATTATCTGAATCATTATCGCCATTGGTCATATAGAATTCCGGCTCAGGTACATCTGTTTGTACTAAAAGATTCCCTATTGCAATTATAAAACTTATCACCAATAAAATTACACGTATATTCTTTTCTTTTTTATCTTCAATTTTAACAATTTTATTGGATAGACCTAATATCAAGCCTAATATTCCAAACACAATAGTTAACACGTATTTTGACATACCCTTTTTCTCCTCATTTGATTAGTATTCACATCATTGGCAACATTGTCTTTTTATATCTTATAAAAAACAATACCTTCCTATTCTCAAGGAAGTGCTGGTTTGTGTTAGAATCCATAAGAGTTTTTGCATATACAGCCAAGCACTGGATTATCCATATATTATTCTTTTTCTGATTATCTTAAATTATCTCGTAGTTTCAAAACTTATTCTAATCACTAATCCTTGGTATTAATTAAGTAATTTCCATCTTGCAAATACAAAACGTTCCCTCTGTCCGATTTGTATCCTCAGGATGAATCACAAAACAAATTTCAGAAATGTTATGCAATGCCCAACTACGCATTTTTTCAAGTGGTATGCTCAATACGTTATCCCCTGCATTTATTGGAAATTCAAATGTTTCTAATATTCTGTTATTATCCGAATACTTAAATTCTACAGTTATTTTTTCAGTGAATCTGTAATATTTTTTAACACGAATCCAAATTTTGCAGAAGGATTATTCAACAAATATTGTCCAATATCTAATTTGTCTATGTATGACAATACCATGCTTATAAATCTAGGATATTCATCCGTTGTCTTTTCATATGGATTCATACAAAAATCGATGGTTACCGACTCATCCTGAACTATATGCTTTACAATATCTTCTTTACTTCTGAAAAATGTATCATCATCAAAATACGTTCCAATTCTTGCCTGCTCCCAAATATCTGTCTTTTTCAAAAGTATTCTTTCTATTTCCGCCATAAAATAGTGAATTTTTCTATTCATCCCTAATCCAATACTAATTTTTCTTTCATCAGACAAATACATTAAAAACGCTTTCAAATCTGTCTCTGAGTTAATCTCACCGACTTCAATATCTGCCAATGGAGTTCCAGCTAATGCATCTTCCTTTTTTACCGGATATAAAGCAAAAGGAAATATATATTCTTCATTCTGTTTATACTTGTTGTACATGTACGAGTACGCAACGCCTAACTCAATCATACAAAATCTGCTCTCGTAATATTCCCGACTAAGAACTGGAATAAACAAATCACATGTATTCAATTCCTTTGCAATAGTTTCAATAAAATTTTTCCCAGCTGCGATGGAGCCCTTCTCTGATGTACAAAAGACTTCCACTTCTGTACTCATTGATTCCAAAAAGCTTGCAAATTTTAACACAATTTCTTTATTTTTAGATGCATGACTAATAAAAATTTTCACATTCTTTCCCCTTAACAAATCAATCCTTCTTCAGTTTCCTAAGGTGCAGATCGGATCTACTCATAAGTCCATTATAGATAGTATTCTTTTGCTCGTTTATTCATGAAGTCATTTTTCTTTTTAATCAACTTCTTCATCTTCTTTATGTTTAATGTATAATCATCTTCATTAATAACATCAATCAGTTTATCCAATAGAAAAGCAACCCATATGCATGCAAATGCTATGACTGCTTCTATTATTATTCCATTAAAATTACCATTAAAAATATCCAAAAGAATAGTTGCTATTAACATTGAGAACAAAATCAAAGAAGCAAAAAGAATAAAGAAAATTATATATATCAATAGCCTATTTATTCCTTTTGTTATCCTTCTCATTTTTCCACGTTCATTATCGTAAATCTCTATATAATCGTACAATAATATATTTTCATTTTTGTTTTTTTTTTATGAAGAACATATAAAATATATGCGGGAATTTCGTCCACTTCTAGCTTTTCTTTATGCTTCTTTATGTATTTTATACTATTAATATTGGTGTTTTTCCTATATTCTTTAATAAATGGTTTTAAAATTTCATTGTAATACTTTACTTTTTTATCTAGCTCTTTCTTTACTACCTTTTTATAAATCAGCTCATATGTTCCTAACACGGCAGTAATTGTTGCTACTATTGCTTTAATTATTTCTAACAATTTTATTACCTCTAAATATCCCTATGTGCTTATTATCTTCCAAATAAAACCTTATTCAACAATTTATTTTTCGCAAATATTTTCGCAACCACCAATAATAATATCATCATCAAAATCAAACTTGCAGGAATTGCGATTACAAAATCACGAGTTATAGTACTTGTAAAAAGTGCTATATTTATCAAGCCTTTTGACATCCACATTGCATTATATTTATATACTTTGTCTCTTCATCGCATCTACAACAAAGGCTTGTGGATACTTATCTAGCGAATTAATAATTGATTTCCCTCTATAAAACATACAAAATCTTGCATATTCATTTCATCTGATCTATTTTATCCTTTAAATATTGGGCAAAATATGGATAATATTTCTGTTGTAGTTCTCTGATTTTCCAATCAAATCCAGTTATTATGTGGCGACATTGAGGGTTTCCACAATTGCATTCAAATGAATAATCTTCATTATCAATAAATGCATAATCTATAGTAAGCTCTTCATCTGGCATAATATCTCGAAGCGCAACAAAAGTAATTTCACCATAACTCATGTGGTCGAACTACAGACATGACATTATCTATATGCCCATTAGTCTCATCCATAGCAAGTCCACTATCAAGCCATACGATATTTTTTACATGCAAACTTTTCTTAAGAAGTTTATCAACAAATGCAAATGACTTAAACGGATTTCGGTTTCTATTCAATACAACACTACGAGTAGTAAACAGTGTTCCCTCACCATCTGTTAAAATAGCACCACCTTCCAAAACTAGATTGATATTTACAACTTCTACGTCCAGATATTTACTAATTTTTCCCGCAAAAGCATCATCCATATCCCATGGAAAATATGATCCTTCTTTTAATCCTCCCCAGGAATTGAATTTCCAATTAATTCCCTTTATTCTTCCAGCCACTTTAATGAAAGTAGGACCAATATCACGCACCCATATGTCATCATATTCCATCTGTACAAGTGTCACATTTTCATTTTCCAATTCACGCAAAACTGATAAATCACATTCTCTGCAAATCAAATAGACATGCTCATATTGTTCAATACATCAAACCAATTTTACAATATAATCTTGTATATATGTCGCATTGTTTTTCCTCTGATGCAGGCTTATTTCTCATCAAAGAATTCGTAAGCAAACTTAGGATAAGCTCTTTGACAAAGCCTTCAAAACCAATGATTCTATATTATCAGATATCATACGGAACAGAAAAATCTGCTCCAAATGATATATAAATCATTGCCGGTTATTTCGAAGATGATGCTCCCGACAAACTGACCAACTTTTTTGTTTGTTTGACATCTTATGTACACTATTTTCTTTGCATTCTATATATCACTTGTATTAATATATTGCTCCATATTTATCGTATTTGGAAAACCATCATATATTCCCTATAAAATAAACAATCAAACAAGAAAAATCTTACGCAAAATAGACAATTTTATTCAAATTTGTTTATTCGCACAAATATATTCTTTATCCTAATAGAGCGGAGGGATTACTCTCTCTTTCACCCGATTTTCTTTCCATAAACTTAAATAGTTCCTGCAAATCGGAACTGTCGTATCTCCTTCTTACATTTTTTTCTGTTATTAACATCCAATCTGTTCCCATTTTTCTTTTTCCAGTACTGACCACACTTATAATAAACCAATTCCAAATTTTTATAGGTGTACTTTCCTCCAGCAATTTCTGGTACTTTCAACTGCGTCACAAGCTTTTCTCTAAAGTCAATAATATTTTGTTTGTAAAGTGAAAAAAGGATTTCTGAATACAGGCAAGTTTCTGATCGGCTTCCTATACTATTATGTCTGAACTCTCTTTTATATCTTTCTTCAAAATATTCTTTGAGTTCCACATTATACATGGCATCAGATCACATTATTTTTCATATAATCTGCACTGATATTTAACAAGAGCGTCTATTTCTTGTCGATAATCTCTTTTTTTATCTCCCTTGTATAAACCTTCTCCTTCACGTCATCCCAACACCAATCATATCGATTCGCAAAAATCGAATCACTCTTCTCTTTAAACATCTACAGATCATTCACTACTTCTGATGCAAAGAAAGTCGTTCCATTCTCCCATGTTGGTTCATAAATAATTACAGAAGCTTACACCAAAATAAATCACACTTGAAACATTCACATTAATCATATGATATACCTAATATAAATTTAATTGTGTCTGACACCTTTTGTTGCAATGCAGAATTACAGCATTCTATCAGCAAGTCTGCTTTTGCTTTCAAATTGTTCTTATCAGAACAGGCTATGTATGTAAATAGTTCTTTTAGAACACATTTTCTTAAGATAATATATCGTTTTTTACCGGGTCGAGTAGGTGCACCCCTTACGGTCGTACACCCCTCACAGAATTCCGGACGTGCGGCTTTCCCTCATCCGGCTCTTTGCGAAACGAATCGTTCACATTATCATTCGTATATATTGACATATATCCGGGGGCTTATATGCTCTGTGCGTTTCTTCCTCATGTATCAAAAATTACCGGTGTCTGACCCCTTCTTATTTGTCAACCATCGGTCAGCCATTAACTCCGGCTGTCTATCATCCGCCATGCAGAGGCTGTTGACTTGGATGACTACCGCACAGGTTGTGCGGCGTGTTTATAAAACTTTTAGACTTTCTTTATGAAAAATTTCCGGTGCCTGACACCAATGTGGTCAACTTAGCATTACAACAACTTCCTATCGGGTTACAAGGAACTCCCTGCTGAAATTTATAAACGCCTGCACATCATTCTGGAAACATTTATCGTGGATGAACATCATGTTCATGTCTATGCTTCCAAAAACAACGATGGAACAATCCTGAAAGCTCCACCAAGACCAAAGGATCTTTTCCGCAACAATATCGCAACACCAGCATTGGTCGCTTCTATCATCAATGGCAAATATACAAATCCTCTGCCTCTGGAACGACAGTCAAAAGCCCTGTGCTTTTGTCGTCTTTACTGTCTTTTAGGACACAAACGAGAGTTAATTATTACAGAAGTTCACACACTACCTTTTAGCCCTATTATAGCGCATCTGAGAAACAATCATCTTTGTAGCATCAAAGTTAGTGAAAAATTTCCAGTGCCTGACCCCTTCTATTCCCCTCCAAAATTATTATCACCCCAAGAAGGTATGATGTTTGCAAGAATAACTTTTACCTGATTTCTAAAATACAGTTTGGGATAAGCTCTAAACACTGCTCTATGAAAACTTTTCTTCTTAATTAGTTCGTTAAAAAAAGTACCCCGCTGTACTGGTGCAATTGATGGATGCATTAGCTGATGATTCGACTTAATTGCTTTTTCAAGATCCACTTTCAAAATAGTTACATCAGATTCATTTAATAATTTCATTCCTTTTTCAGTCTGACAAAGAGCTAAAGAAACTCCTTTCTGCATCTCATCTTTTCCTACACTGCTCTTCCACGAATCACCGATAGTAATATCAGATACTCTTTCAGTTCGCGCAAATTTGCACGTATAACAATTTTCTGTATAATCTAAACTTTGCAAGAATGCATAACTATACCAATCAATCGTTCGTTTGGGTACAATCATACGATTTTCAGCATATAGTCTAAAAACCGTTTTCTCTCTAAAAGCAATTGACTTCAACTTTCGAATGTCAATTTTCTTTTCCCGTAAGTAAGTATCTAATAATTTTGAAGAAGGTGTACCGTGACATATCAAATCCACAGTATAAAGAAGGTTATCATATTTTTTGCCAATATACTTCTTCACTGCTGCAACTTGACATGGTAGCCCTAAAAAAAGCACTTTTTGTCCTCTGTTTAAGTAATCTTTAATCTGCCCATAAATCCGTTCCGGATTACTTTTAACATACTTTGATCCTTTAATAAACGAAAGATCCTCTACTCGATCAATAAATTCAAACCTAAATTCACCGTTACGAAATACACAAGAACAAACAACACCATTCAATTCTATCATTCGTTTAGCAAGCATGCTTCCAAAACCACCTGATGAACTTGCTGCTCTATCTTCTGGATGTTCAGCCCACCCTTGATACCACGCAATAGGCGAAATGAATTCACTTTCGCTATTGTTCTGACAAACCCTCTCACATACTCTACAATTTATACATTTTTCAGGATCAATCACAGCATTGAAAGCAATAATTCCATCATTTATTTTTATTGCATTTTGAGAACAGGCTTCTACACAAGCCATACACCCAGTACACTGATTCTCTTTGCACACATATTTCATTATTTATTTCCTCTGCTTCCATATCATTCTTATTTGACAAGATGAATTTTCTTCAATATAGTTTCCATTACCGTAATAGCAATATTTCTGTTACAAAATAGCATAAATAAAAATTCAGAAACAAGAATTAAACTACAAATCATTCCGTCAAAATATTCACTAATTACCATAACAAATAAAGCCATCCAGATGCACCAATGGTCTTTTCTCAACACGTTTAGATTAATATATTTTCTGGTATCAATTATCCGGTATACAAATACAACAAAATAGCTTACACATGTTGCAATTGCAGCCCCATTAATCCCAACAACAGGTATTAAAATAAAATTCAATACAATATTAGTAATTGCTCCTGACAATGCTGAAAACATATTCCCTATCATGTTTTTTTCAACATAATATGAGGTTCCTGTAAATGTTGCCAAGGTCATAAATACATATCCTAAAATCAAAAAAGGACTAAATTGCCACGAACTATAATATGGTGTTGACACATATATTTTCATAAAGGGTTTTAGTATAAGTAATAACCCCGCAGCGGTCAGTGTTACAAACCTTACATACGCATCGTACATTTTTCTATTATAGGATTCTCTATCAGCACTGTCATTTTCTCTAATTGCAGAATATTGCCATGCTTGCATGAAAATAGTACTTAAAGTACTCATCAAAGATGGGAGTTTATATGATACAGTATATAAACCATTGGCAGATATACTTATCATCTTTGATACCATCAAACGATCTGATGAATTTGTGATCCACCACAAAAGAGAGTTAGGAACCAATGCAATTGCAAATTTCGACATTTCCGCAAAAAGCTTCCTATCAAATTTCAACTTTCCTAACATCTTGTATTGTTTACTAAGTATAAATGCCAGTATTGTTGTAATTATATATGCAACAATATAAGCCTTCAAATAGCCAAATACTTTTTGTTTTAATGCAACAAGAAATAAAATATTAAACCCCGCTATGAAAGCCGTGGTAAGTAAACTACATAATGTGTACGCTTTTAGTTGCTCTCTACCTCTTAAATAATCTGTCAAAACTATATATGTCGCACTTATTACTGTATACGCATATATATATACTGTATATTCTTTTACAATTGAAATTGAGCTTGCAACCGGTAGAATAAACAAGCCAGCAATAACTCCAAATAAAATCCAAATATATGAAACGGTTAATATCTTATTATGTTCCGCTCCTTTGTCTAATGAAAATCTTTTAACTGCTTCACCTATGTTACACATTAAAATCGGTGTAATAACCGAACAAACTGAAAAAATCAAATCTATAGTTCCGTAGTCTTCAGTTGACAAAACATAAGTATATAGCGGAACTAGGAAAAAAGAGATTAACTTCGTTCCAATGTTTCCAATAGCAAAAATTGCTGTATTCTTTGCTAAATATTTTGCTCTGCTCTCACTTTTTCCCATTTTACACCTTCCTATTAATTAGCTAATCTGCAATATTTTAATGAACATTCTCAATTTATCTTTTAACGAAAAATAATGATTTAAAATGTTCTCCCGTAAATAAACACAACTCTTTCTTTTAACTTCTTTTTTCTCATTTACATACAAGCTATCCTCTGTACCAATTAACAAAGTCATTAAATTGGTAAGATTAAAGCACACAAACTTATTTGCTTGTTTCAAAAGATTAGGATAATTATTTTCAATATACATTTTTAATTCTATCGATTGAAACATTAAATCCATCTTCTTCGGTTTAAATCCTTGCTTTGTAATACTACCCTTTCTGATTCTATACTGATAAAAAACATCCGGAATTTGAACAATTTTATTTGCAGCTGAAAAAACACGACTTGTAACTGTGAGATCCTCATGTAATACACCTACTGGGTATCTTATCTCTGTAAAAAGTTTTTTATGGTAAAGCTTATCCCAAGCGGCAGAATCCATATTACGATTTAATAGAATCTCTTCTATTGCTTCTTCGCTGGTATAAATAGTTTGTTTTTTCGCTTGAAACATGACTTTGTGATTTCCATCTTCATCGAAATTATCTCTTGCACAGACTACGATATCGCAATGATTTTGCTCGCATATTTTTATCATTTTATTATACATATCAGTTGCAATATAATCATCACTGTCAATAAAACTAATGTATTCTCCAGTAGCAACACTTATCCCTGCATTTCTTGCATCAGACAGACCTCCATTAGTTTTGTGTATTACAACAATACGCTCATCTTTCCTGGCATATTTATCGCAAATTTGCCCACTAGAATCTGTTGACCCGTCATCAACCAATATAATTTCTAACTGTGAATACGTCTGCGAAATAATACTATCTAAACATTGTTCTAAATATTGTTCCACATTATATATTGGAACTATTACCGAAATCATTTTCACATCTTTTCCCCCCTAAATTTGAATACAATTTTTTTTGATGAATAAGTAGCGCAAATTACCAATAAAGCAATGACATTAGAAGGATATGTAAAACAAAATCTAAAAGAGCTCTGCACAATAGCCACTAATGCAATAATATAAAATGCTGTATATTTTCTCTGTTGATTTCCATCTATTCTTAAATACCATTTTTCAAAAATCATACCAATAATAAAATCAAAAAAGATTACTCCCAATATTCTTCCATCTAAATAGAAAAAGAAAAACTGTGAAACGAATGCATTATATGGTATACTTGCGCCAACATCAAAGTATGGAGACGTATACTTTGCTAAAACATTGTACACTTCAGGATAATCTATAACTCCTAAAAATTGGAATACCATCGCTATAGGCTGAGTGATTCCCATGGTACTTGTTGCACCATATGTTATGTCGTGATTACTTTTCACCAAATCCACAGTTGTACTCATTAAAGAAAATTGCAGTGTAAAATAGTTATAAATAGACTCAAAAATATTACTTACAAAACTTTGTCTTTGAATAGTTAAGAATACACACGCAATTATAATTAAAAAAATGATTCCTCTCATTGTCCTTTTGGTTGATGCAGGCAAAGTTCTCAGGGCTTTCCTGAAATTAGATGTTCGTCCACTTAAAATTAATGCTCCTAATACACATACTAGTAAATTCATAAATATAAGCCTACCACCATTACATAAGGCAGCTGCAATAGACATGTAAATAGAACCAAAAATAAGTAATGTTTTTTTCTCCCCCTTAAACAACTCAGTAAATGCAATTGCTGGTATTGCCAGTGCAATACCATTTGCAAAGAACATATTAAAAATATAATCAGGGAGTCCTGGCGTAATACTTCCTCCAATAACCCAAAATTCTTTTCTCAATAATGAAAAACTTCCAACGCTAAGTAAATAAGGGACAGCTTTTATCATCTTTAAAGTCCAATATGCACTGCCAATAATACAAACTGAATCTATAAAAAGCGAATGAAAATGCTCTGGTTTCTCTATTTTCCTAACTCCAAGCATTTTCCCAAATTTACCGCCTAATGCAAAAAATGCAACTCCAATTATCATGATAATAATCGTCTCAACGGAAGCACGATTAAATCCAGTCCAGTAAAAAGAGCCCGCAAAAAACAACACTGCCCAAAAAGTACAAAAAAGAAATATCGGATTTCTTTTATCTTTACCCCCTATAGCAGCAAATGATATGCAAATTATACCTGCAAGTAATTCCATTGCTCCTCCATTCTAAAACAAGTCATATGCCATAAACCAATTTTCAAATATCACTTTTGCCCTATCATCTCGCCTATGACACTAAGAGACTTTTCTCTCTCTTCTCTCATTATTTTGTTCGATATTGAATAATCAATGGTACATTCTTCCGGCATTGATTCAACTGTTTTAATTCGACTTTCAAGATTTGTTAACTTCAGAATATTCCTAATCCTTGTGCTGAATTGTTCTGGACATACAACACTTATCTGTCGATTCATATTGATTGAAAAAGCCGTTGCATGAAACGAATCAGTAACTACATATTCAGCATGACTTAACCATTGTACAAATTGTTCCGGTGAGGGCAAATATATACTTTCGTGTTTTCTCTTTATAGTTTCCACAAAACCATACTCTACCTTTTTAATTTTTAATCCTTTTTCCAATGCGATTTTTTTCACATATTCATCAAAATTCACATCACCATGTTTTTGATGAAGTTTATAAACAAACAAGTACTTTTCTTTAATAGGTGCTGTAGCTCCTGCCATATTCACCCAAAATTCTCTATCAACCAATAATGTTGGATCAAGAATTACTTTAGATTTTATTCCATATTTACCTAATAATTGCTTTGCTGTTTCCTCACGTACAGTTATGTAATCATAGTTTTGAAGTAATGGTACAGTTTCATCAGCTTCCTCTTGTTGCCAATCTGTTTTACCAATACTTGTTGACAGAGATATTCTTTTTTTACCATTAGGAACATAATCCAAAAAAAACGCCTTTTCCAATCCATTATTCCAGGCACTATTCCACATTTGATCGCTGCCTGTACAATATATGTCTGCAATCGGTGTATCTACCTTCAATTCTTCATTAGAATAATAAGATTTTGATGACAATTTTACTCTACGTTTTAAAAAACTTCTGAATACATATTTTCGGCAAATCTGATCCATTGCAAAAATTGGGATAAACATACTTTTCACAATAGGTGCATGATGGCTAAACTTCCTATTTTTATCTATTCCTGCTTTTATAGTCTGATCACATCTGTAATAATCCACAAACTCCACATCATGTCCTAATTTCCTAAATACTTCTTGTGTTGCACAAGTCTGCAAAACAGTTCCATAGTTTCTAGTATTCAATACCGTAATTACACTTATTTTCACCTGTTCTTGCTCCTTCCGAACATATCATTTATTTTTCAATTCGCTGATAAAGTTTTTTGTAAAAACAAAGGAAAATGCAAACAAAATCAATTGCAGTTTCTTTTTTCTGAATACCTGATTGCAATATATCCGAATATTTTGTCTCACTTCATTTTGCAGTTTTTAATAATTTTTGTATCGACTGCATCTGATTTAATCATAAGGTTAGCAACGGACAAATTGCAGTTTACACACTTAAAAGCAACTACCTGCTTTATTATCTGAGGACGATTGTTCTTTATATATTCAACAAGACTATCCCCCATTTCCAATCGATCTAAATCACCACTTTTGTAATTTCCTGTCGTAATTGCACCCGTTCTTTCTTTTAAATACATATAACAAGGTTTTGAAATATACACAGTCTTTTGAGCTTTAAAGATAACTTTATATAATGTGCCTATGTCCTCAAAAAGTTTTCCTTTAGGGAAAAGAACCTCATGAAACAGTTCCCTTTTATATATCTTATTCCAAACACCAACTCTTAAAAATCCATCCGTATTCATCATTCTGCAATAAAACTCATCACTACTTAACACATATGTCAATCCAGTGCTTCCTGATACGACTCGGTTATCGTTTTCATATACATACGCTAAATCACATCCCGCGATTTCTGCTTTTTGATCAATACATGCTGTATAAAGCAGTTCAAACATTTCTTGGCTGACGTAATCATCACTATCCACAAATCCTAAAAACTCTCCAGAAGCTACTTTCATACCAGCATTTCGCGCATCCGAAAGCCCGCCATTTTCTTTATGGATGACAATAATACGACTATCTTGTTTAGCAAATTTATCACATATTATCCCACAGTTATCTGGTGAACCATCATCAACAAGAATAATTTCAATATCTTTTAATGTTTGATTTATCAAACTACAAATACACTTTTCAATATAAGGCTCAACCTTATAAACTGGTACAATAACACTAACTTTTGGCATTACTTTGCTCCCTTATATTTCTTAATTTTTTCCAATATTCCAAGTTTATATAAATAAGGTTTTAAAACACATTTTAGTTTTTGCTTTAAAGATAACGGAATATATTTTTTTACAAGTTCATTTATGCTATAATTGTACATTTCCGATAAGAAAAGGGTCCTTTTTTTGTTTTCAGGCGAGCTTGAAATAAGTTTAGATGGCATAGGACCTCCATTTATAATTAATGCTTCTTTTATGTCAACCTTTTGTTTTACCAGTATTTCATCTAAATTTCTCAATATTTCCTTACCTTTTTCAGAATGAACTAAAAGCAAAGAACACCCATTTGATTCAGAAAAATCAGCACCAAGATTAGATACACTCCAGAAATCACCAATGCTAAAATCAGAATATTCATGGTGAACCGTTTTAAAATGGCAATCATAGCAACTCGGTCTAAAAATATAAAACTTAGAAAATGCTGTCCAATATAAATCTGTATCATGATCTTTATGACTTGATTTACTATTTTTAAAATACACTGCCATACAAGCGCTATTATATCCGTATGTCTTTTCTCTAAAACTTATCCTATCAATATCTGCCTTGTATTTCTTCTTATTATATTCAACGTATATATCCCAATATTTGGGCGAACCAACACCATGACAAAAAACATCAAGTACAACTAATGTGGCATATTCCTTCGTGCCCAAATATCTTCTTAAACCTGCACATTGACACGGAGTCCCAGTATATAATACCCATCTTTCTTCTTTTAATAAGTTTTCTATCTCTTTATAAACACTCCCTTGAGATGACTGAACATATTTTGATCCACGATATTTTCCAAGTTGCTCAACATTATCCGACGAAGAATGCACTATCTTGCAATTCTGATCTATTTCAACGCCGTATACCACGCCACCATTAGCAATTATCCATTTAGCTATTGCTGTGAAAAATCCTCCACTTGTGCTGTTTTCACGAACTTCTGAATCTTTAATAAACGCTGCATATGCTTCTGGCAGTTCTGATGATTGTTCAATAACTTTATTTGTCCAATCATTAATAGATATCTGTGCATCATCGAAATGTTCATTCGCAACTGTATTTTGAACCGGACAGACTTTTTCACACAAATGACAATCTACACATCTTTTTTCATCGACTTTCGGATAAAGAAAACCCTCTGAATCGGCCTCCATTGATATGCATTTTTTAGGACAAATATTCATACAAGCTGAACAACCACAGCAGCTTTCTTTTTCCGATATTCGAATCATTACTCTCCTCCTGCATTTAATGCATTAATCAAATAACCCATTGATTTTTCCCTTAAATCAGTAAGCGCAACGTTTGCGTGTTCAAAATCAATGTTTTTCAAATCGCTCTCGCTAAGTTCAGATTTATCCTGAAACAGTCTATTTCCTAATCCAATCAATTTCAAAAACGAATAGAGGCGCGAATTTGTAGAATCAGCACTATCTCCCGCATATCTACTAAAAGTAAAAAAAGTCTTCTGGTACAATGTAGAAAACACTGTTCCATGAAAAGAGTCAGTACAAACATAGGTCGCATTACTAATTAAATTCACAAATTCTTTCGGTCCTATTCCATTTAGTGATAAATCGCCAAATCCAACATCAGCTTTAACAAATTCATCGACATGAGGAATTGTTACAATCTTTAAACCAGTTTTCTTTGCAAGTGTCTTTGCAAATTCACGATATCCTCCAATTGCACTTATGAAATAACAAAAAATATAGTCATCTGATACAATTCTATCGCCACGCATCTCATCCCAATTATTTTTTGCCATAAGTATAGTTGGATCTACAACCATAGGCACATCTCTGCCAGTGAGTTGTTTAATAATCCTACAACCTGCATCTTCTCTTACCGATATATAGTCTATCCGTTTTAAATAATCTGCTGTCTTTTTCTTCTGGTTATTTGGAATTTTTGCCACACCAAAGCTTGGAGCATATGTGATTTTTTTTATCTCATCCGGAACAAATGTCATAGTGTAAAAATCCCCACCGAGATTCATTGGATTCCACACCTGATCGCTTCCCAAAATAAAACAATCATATTTATTACATGCTTCAGTAAGTTTTTCTCTTCCTCGATATGTGTCAGAAAAATGAAGATTTTCAGATATAAATTCCGTAAATGCAGTTTCTCTTGTCAACAGTACGTTTTTATAGGTTTCATTTTGAAAAACTTTACAATACAAATCTTTGCACTTCATTTTTACAGTTGCTTTCAATAATGGAACATAAAATAATCTCTGTGCCTGCTTTATATAATTGGTTTTTTTATATCGAATTATCTCTGTTGAATGTCCCAATGATTGTAACACGTTCTGCAAAGCATAAGCCTGAAGAATACTTCCATAATTATGATTATATACAGATAGTAATCCAATTTTCTTTTTACTCATCCTCTTTCGCTCCTATTTCAAGAATTGCTTGCCCCATTATTTCATAGTCCATTTCCGGAAAGAAAAATGATTTTTCATATCCTTCTAATATTTCTCTACTAAATGGACAATCCGCAGCAATAATCGGTGCACCAGTCATCCGTGCTTCTAACAACGGAAGACCAAATGATTCTACATATGATGGAAACAACAAAACTGAATTTGCATATCTATCAAAGACTTCGCTTCTCGGCACAGGACCATTAAAAATCACATTAAGATGATTTTTCTCTGCATATTCCTCCAAAGACTGTGTATAAACACTTTCGTCTGCTTTAATAGTCAAAAACAATTCGTAATCACGCAATCCATTTTTTACTGCATAATTTAATGCCTGAAGCATTGTCATATGATTCTTATATGTAAAAGCAGTTGCTGGATAAAAGAATTTTCTTCTACTCTCTTTTGTATCCTTCCAGACTCCAATATTATTCATAGAAATATTAGGAGTATCTAATACTATTCTCTCAGCCTTTACTCCTGCTTTTTTTACTAATGCTTCTTTCATCCACCCAGTCTGAACTATTGTTTTTTCTACTTTTCGTAAAGATGCAAAGATTCTCTTACTGAGTACATTTTGATAAAGCCAAAGTTTTTTTCCATCTTTCTTAATATCAAACTTATGATCCGTAAGAATAAACGGAAGATGCAAATAGACATATTGTTCTTTCTTAAAAAAACTAATACCTTTGTTCTGAAGAGAAAATACTTTATCCGGACAATATTTTCTAAGTATTTTTCTAGTCGTAATATTATCAAAGAACAACCGATATCCCCAATTTTTCTTTACCCAAGAATATCTAAGCACAGTTATTGTATCTGTATTCTGATAATACGGTGTACTAACAGCAAAGACCCACTTAATACTCTTATCAGGATAATCTTTAATCTGAATATATAAGTCATCTAAAATTGCCAACGCACCGGATTCACTTGCGTGAACATCATAAATAAGAATTGTACTATTTGCTTTCGGCTCAATAATATCAAGCAGCGAACTTTTATCCATCACTTTTTCCCCTCATACTTCTTTATCCATTCTATTGTAGCCCTAGTCCCTTCAAGCCGAGTGTATGGTGTCTTCGGTGCAATCTTATATGTATTCCTCATATCGTTTATACCATCATTCGTCATATTTCCAAATCTAAAAGACTGCATTGGAAAGTGAATTTTAAACAAACCTAAAAAATCGCCAAACTTAGCAAGACATTTTACAAACCATACAGGCATTGTGGGAACTTTAAATCCAAGCTCATTAGCAATTTCATCAGCCCATTCATTTATCTCATAAGCTGGCTCATCGCCGATGTAAAAAACTTTATTCTCACTATCCGATGTTTCCGTAAACAGCAGTTGCTCAATTTGATAAATTGCATTTCCGATATAACCGTATGTTTTATGACACTTGATGTGTCCAATATGGAAATACATTCTACGCATAACCATATCAAAAAAATTTCGGTACGGAACACCAAACCAAGGTCCCCAGATAGATGTAGGTCGAATAATACACCAATCACATTGAGGTTCATTACCCCACACACGAATTTCAGTTTCAACCTTACTCTCCCCATATTTAGTATGTGGGCAGTAGTCGTGTTGATTTTTAATTTGATAGCCGTTTCTCGTTACAAACTTAGAAGAAGTTACTATCACCTTTTTCAAATTCGGACATTTATGGACAATATTCATGAGATTTTCTACACCTGTAACATTTGCATCATAATCATCTAAAGTTTTTCCATCCAGATCAGTACGTGCAGCAAGATGCACCAAATAGTCAGGATTAAAATCCAGTACCGCTCTTTCAAATGGACTATACTCCGTAATATCTACATTTTTCCAGAGTGATTTTCTTTCTGGAATTTTAGGTTTATTAAAGTCAATATTAAGCACTTCATACCCTTTTGAAATAAAATCTTCCATTAAGTTTGTACCAATAAAACCGGATGCTCCGGTTATCAATATTTTCATAATATACTCCTAACCTTTTGTATCGTTATAATGGCTAACAATTAAGAATCTCTTCCGCATACTTCTTAACTGATGCTTCTCTGGTGAGATTAGCAATCAAATAATCATGTCCTCGCTGCCCCATAGAAATGAGTTCACTATCACCGGCATGATTTATAAACCATCTGATATTCTGTTCAACAGTATCGTAATCTCCAGGCTCGCAGCAAAGTCCTCCCTGCGTTTTATCAATCAGCCAACGTACTTCTGTTCCATCTTCTAAAACGCCAAGCACAGGCTTCGCACAGGCTGCCAAGCCATAATACTTTGAAGGACAGCTAACTCCTTTTATCCCCTTCGCATTGACACACCAATGTACATCCCCTGCATTCAGACTATAGATTAAGTCAGCCTTATCCTGATATGGAATAAAGACTACGTTATCCATGTGATGTTCCTGTTGATACTGAACTACCTTATCCAATACGGACCCTGCACCAACGAATGCGAATACAACTTCCCTTCCATCAGCAGTCTTGGTACCCGGCTTGAACTTCTCGATTACCTTCATCAGATTCTCTAAATCATAATAGAGTCCAATATTTCCGCTATACATAATGATAAATTTATTTTCCAAGCCATACTTTTGCTTAAACGCCAATACCTTTTCATTATCCGACGGTAATGGATAAATCTCTTTTTCATCAATCCAGTTGTTGATCAAAGCGCACTTCGGAACTTTCTTTCCCTTGAATCTTTCTTCTACTGTCTCGACTAGATCCCGACCAACTGTAATAATCAAGTCACTTCTCTTGCAACTGAACTTGTCAAACCACATCATGGCATCGGTGATAAATTTGCTCTTGGTATAACCAACCGCCAGCACCTGTTCCGGGTTAAAGTCCTGAATGTTGTAGATGAACTTAGCATGTTTTACCCACTTGCCCCAGACACCCAACAAGCCGCCAAGGATCGGCGGCTGAGAAATGGAAAACACATAGTCCATCTTACCTACCTTAAAGGTCGCACCTATTGCTCCAAAGAAGTAGGAGACAATGTTCTTCACACGACTCTTCTTATTGGTCTTGCTGAACTCCGGCACCCGGATTCTCAGCACCTTCACGCCGTTGATTTCTTCTTCGTAATACTTCTGTGTCTTATACTTGTCTTCAATAATTCCTAAGTAACTCGGCACCACACAGATAACTGTGATGTTAAACTTATCCAGCATCCCCTCCGCCAGTTCACGGAGTATCTGCCCCGTTGACGCAGTGTCTGGAATATAGTAATGAGCATAAATTAGGAGATTCTTCTTATTTGGCATTTTGTTATATTCCCCTTACTTTTTCAATCATCATTAAATTTTTATACCTTCCTCACAACTTCCAGCCCCACCGTAACCTTCATCTTCCTTCCCAAAAACTCCAGTTCTAGCACTGCTGTCCGTTTATGCCTGTCAATCTTCATGACTTTCCCCTGATAATCTTTCAGAGGTCCATCCGTTACAACCAGTTCAGATCCAACCAGATATCCTTCGGACATCTTCAGAATCCGCTCTTCCCCCGTATATCTCTGAAGGAATTCTACTTCCTCCTGATACAACGGAATTGCTCCATCATCACCAAGTGTTTTTGCGAACTCCGGTATTCTTTTCAGAAGTTTCTGGAGTTCTTGAGGATGGTCACTGACAAAGAAGAGGTATCCGGGCAATAAGTGAGCCAGCTGTTTTGTCGGCTGGCCATTTCCTTTTACTTTTCTATATTTTTCATACGTTGGGATAAAGCATTCCTCGTATGCATCTGGATGATAATGACGGAATGTCTTACATAACTCCAGAACTCTGTCTTCCTGTCCACTTCGCACCCATACTGCATACCACATAACTTTATTCACTCAACTTTCCCTGATTTTAAGTGTGCTTCGCCATATCACAGAGAATTCATGGAACGTATCATTTCCTTCTCTGTGACTCTCTTCTTTCCCTATGACCATATACACTGGAAACGCGACGATGCGACGATTTCTTCCTGCATAATCCTGCCTGCCGTTCACCTGATTCCGATAAACTGCAGGGAATCATTTCTGTCCATCTTAACTAGTCTTAATTTTCTGACATCCTGCTTCTACCTGTAATTCTCCGTTCACTTTCCGAACATTGAATACAAGCGGATGTTCCTTTCCCCACTGGGGATCTTCCTGATCTTTCTGATTCCACTCTTTCCATATATTAATGAAACTATTATGGATCAGATTTTCTGCTTCCAGACGCGCCTGAACTGCTTCGTCATAATCTTCAAAGAGTCCGACATAATATCGTTTCCCTTTGAATCCTATATCCACACGGTAACGGTTGCTGTTCTTCAGATAAAAGACACCTCGGAAACCACTTTCGTTGTCTCTTCGCTTCTTTCTCTTCTCGAACTTCCACACAAGTTCCATCGACAAGATGTCTTCTCTGTGCGATCTGCTTCTGGTTCTTGTCTTTCAGACATCCACAGCTTCTGTTATTGCCATCCAGTAATGCACCGGCAGCTACATCAATCTCATTACCACATTCACAGACACAATGCCAATACACAGAACCTCTATGGTCTCTGCGTTCTGTCGGATATACTGCTGTAAGTAGTCCAAACTTCTGTCCGCTTAGATCTCGGGTCTTCTTCCCATACTCATTCCTGTCCTTATTCTGCTTTTGAATTTCATAGAGTATACAACTCTACGAAAAAATGAAATTAAGTTGAATTTATGGGGTTTTTAAAAGATATGACCAATTATTTGACGGTAAATACAGCGTTTAGCTTATCCATGTTTTGCTGTTTCTGCTTCATAGAAGGATGCACATACCGGTTTAGAGTTGTGTTAATATTGGAATGTCCTAAAATCTCACTTAACGTCTTCATATCGAATCCAAGTTCTACGCAACGGGTTGCAAAAGTATGTCGCAGACAATGAAAATGAAGTAGTTCGATCTGACATTTTTTCAGAGTTTTTTTGAAATAATATTCGATCGACCGAGGCTCACGAAAGTTCATCTTCTTCCCGGTGAGAATATATGCTTCGGGATCTATCTTGTGAGATTGGACGTATTGCTGCAAGATCTCAAACAGGAAATCCGGAATCGGAATGTTACGGATGGAGCTTTCTGTTTTAGGTGGAGTGATAATAATCTTTGTATTATGTTCCGAATCATCTGTGTGATCCTTAACTCTGTGTAAAGTCTTAGATATCTCCAGATATTGTTCCTGAAAATGAATATCCTTCCACTGCATTGCGCAAAGTTCTCCCAATCGTACTCCTGTATATAGTGCAATCAGTGTCCCGATGTTTTTATGTGTCAGATTCTCCAATAAGTAGTCCTGCAAGGCCTGCTGTTCCTTTAAAGAGAGAATCCGAAGCGGTTTTCTGACAGGCTTAACAGGACAAAGTTCCGGGTTACAAAGAGACAGTTCCCCTTCCTTTTCAGCAGTCTTTAAAATTAATTTGATAACAGAACGGATATCGGTAACTGTTTTCGGAGCCAATCCAGAACCATCACTTTTTCCCTGAAAGCAACAACTTGTTCAGAAATACTTCACAATCTTTATTACTGAACGTATAGACAAGGCGATCACCAATCATAGGACTGATATAGTGGCTGAAAAGGTAATGGTATCTTACATAAGTAGATTCCTTGCTGGAAGGCTTCAGCCGTTCCAGCCAGAGCAGTCCATAAAAGGAAATGTTCTTCTTCATGCGGACACTTTGAAAAAGACGCGGATCCATTTTTCTCTTTGCATCATTTTGCTTTTTCTTAACAGTTAAATAATCTGCTGCATAGATTGAACGGTATCTGGGACTTCCATCTTCTTTGAATGCATAAATGTATCTGGCTTCCCAGCGTCCGTCCTTTCTTTTGTAAATATTTTCTCCCTTTCGTGGCATGTTTTTCTCCTCCATTTTGACCATATTTTTGACGGTAAATAAGTCAATAATCACAAAAAAATAAGCAGTGTTATGTAATGAAAATGATTAAAGTTTTGCGTATTATTGATAAAAATACACAAATTTCGACACTTCTTCCTTGACTTGAACGTATAATGAGAGTAAGATATCAATGATTAAAGTCTTTTTAAACCGTAAATTAACTATAAAGGAATTCGTAGAGTTGTATACTCTACGAAATTTTTTTCTAGAAAAAACGGCTGTATTGCTTCTGATCTAAAAAGTTATTTGATTATCCAAAACTTCTTTTATACATAGAAAGAGCCTTAATATCTTCCACAATACCCTCGTATCGTTCAGATATTAAAGCTCTTTTTTAATTCCTTTTATTTTTCTTTTCTTATACTACAGCTTCTATAATCGTCTTAGAATTCACTTCTACCTGCTGCACTCCAATCTCTTTCTTCTGATTAAAACTGAATGTCACCATATAGCCCTTATCCAGATGGTAGCTGTTCAAGTAATCAACCAACTGTTCTTCTCCCTGTCGATTATACTCCTCCCCATGCCAGATCTTCAGTTCGATTATATATTGTTTTCCAAGATAGTCTACAATCACATCTGTCCTACGCTGATCCCTTGTCTCAGCCTCAATATAATAATTACCGACTCCATTAATAATTGGTCTGAGATACAACAGAAAGTATTTTCTGCCTTCTTTTTCAATGAATTTTTCATCCCGATCTCCGTAAATATCATGAAAATGAACAACAAACCGTTCTAAAATCAAATCCATGTTCAAGTGCCCATTCGTCACAAATTGATTTTTATCCAGTAGGGATTTATCATAAATATCTTTACTCTGCATTTCAACACTTGACAGATAATAGTTATATAATCGTGTCTCAAAGATCCGGTTCGCAATCACAACTTTTCCATTCTGATTCTTCACAAAGCCAAACATTGTCGCAATATCAATGGATGTCTCATCTGCATTATATGCAATACTCTTCCCTGTGAAAAGAATCGTTTGTATGGTCTGGTTCAGTTCCGGATAATCCTTTAACTTATTGATCAATGATTCGAACAACGTATTTTTTTCTGATAAAAGTATGCGAACAGCTTCCTCGAAGCCTTTTTTTGTCCACACATCACTAAGTGAAGGATATGACTCTTCCTGACTTATTCTTTCATCCATCAATTGACAAAGGCGGGATACAAGAAATGGGTATCCTGAAGTGTAATTATATAACCATTGTGCCATATCATTTATGTTCATGCCGGTATGATAATCCGCTTCATATTCTTCCAGCATTCCTGCAATTTCTTCCTTGGAAAAGCTCATATCGACTGTAAACTCTGCTGCGATATTCCATGGACTGTTATATTTATGGTCTTCTTCCGGCCGGAGTTTTCTTTTGAGATTCTTAATGTCATACACTCCTGCAAGAATGACAGATTGAAATGCCGGCTGAATATCTCTGTCGATATATTGAGCCCGCAACTGTGCCAGAAAGTCTAAAAAGACCTGATTATTCGACGCACTGTCTACTTCATCAATCATAATTACAATCGGTTTATCAGCGGAAGCACAAAGATCACTAAGATAGCCAAAAAGTGAACGGAGTGTAAAGTTCTCATTTAATGGACGCTCACTGATCTTTCTTCTTAAGTTCTCTAAAGATTCTTCCATTTTCTTTGGAAACTCTCTGTATCTTCTCTCAAACTCCTCCAAAATGGAATCTGCAAATGAATTTGCAAATCTGCTTTCTGTTTCGAACTCAGCACTTCCAAATGTCTGGAAATCCAAGGAAACCACATAATAGTCTTTCATCAGATTTCTATACAAAGCTCTCAGCGTGGTCGTCTTTCCATACTGCCGCGCACGGTTGATCGTAAAATATTTCCCTGCATCAACCAGTTTCTTTATCTCTCTCACTCTGCTATCCAGATTAACCATGTAATGTTCCTGTGGGATACATATTGCTGCTGTATTGAATACTTTCGGCATATTATCGCTCCTTTTTGTCCTGCACATTTTCCTACTTAAGATTCTACCATTGCACCTTATAAAAGGCAAGTTTGTTATTTTCTGTCTTGTTCTGTAAAAAATACATTTTATCGTCCACTCTCCGCCCTGCCCTCCTTGAATTTTCTCCTGAAAAATGGTATAACGTTAAATGTATAATGATTAATCTGTTAATTCTAATTAATCAATTCACGTTACTGTCTGATTTCTTAAGACGGTTAAAAACTAATTCACACTGAGGAGAAGAAAATGACGAACATCGAAATGTTAGAAAACACACTCCCGATTGCACCTCTGAAACTGATTGCTATGGAGAGCTGCAAACCTCGGGACAGAAGGTAAATGATTATATTGTTTCCTTCCGTGAGAACACGATCAACGAAGTAACAGAATCCCCACTTTACAGAAACTATAAGGTACCAACAATTACCAGGTAGACTGTAGTTGTCCGAGATTCGGTTCCGGTGAAGCTAAGGGTATCCTGAAAGAGACAATCCGTGGTACTGACCTTTTTATCATGACTGATGTATGCAACTACAGCCTGACTTACACAGTAAATGGACATCTTAACCATATGTCTCCGGATGACCATTATCAGGATCTGAAGAGAATTATCGCTGCTGCAACAGGTAAGGCTCGCCGTATCAATGTTATCATGCCTTTCCTTTACGAAAGCAGACAGCACAAGCGTACAAGAAGAGAGTCTTTGGACTGTGCTCTTGCACTGGAAGAACTGGACGCAATGGGCGTATCCAACATCATTACATTTGATGCTCATGACCCACGTGTACAGAATGCAATTCCACTTAGTGGATTTGACAGCTTTAACCCACAGTATCAGTTCTTAAAGGCACTGTTCCGTGCAGTACCGGATCTGAAAGCTGACAAAGAACACCTGATGATCATCAGCCCGGATGAAGGAGCTATGCACCGTGCAGTATACTTCTCTAACGTACTTGGTGTTGATATGGGTATGTTCTACAAACGCCGTGACTACTCTACAGTTGTAAACGGAAAGAACCCAATCGTTGCCCATGAATTCCTCGGTGATGATGTGACAGGAAAGGATGTTCTTATCGTTGACGACATGATCTCTTCCGGAGAAAGTATGCTTGATGTTGCAAAACAGCTGAAGGAGCGTAATGCCGGACGTGTCTTCGTATGTACAACATTCGGACTATTCACAGACGGATTTGATAAATTCGATGAGTATTACAATAAGGGATATATCAGTAAAGTTATTACAACAAACCTTACATATCTCCCACCGGAACTTTATGAGAAACCTTATTTTGTAAAAGCTGATATGAGTAAGTTCATCGCACTGATCATTGATTCCTTGAACCATGATGTGCCGATCAGCTCTGTTATCAGCCCGACAGATAAGATTCATGCTCTTCTTGAGAAACGTGAAAAAGGACTTCTGTAAAAATCCATAAAAATACCTGCAAGATGTCAAAATCGATATCTGCAGGTATTTTTTAATACTTAAATTATTTTATTTCATCTCCGCAACGCGATCCTGAATCGTCTTATTGAAATTCTCAATCTGCCTGGAATAAGGCTCATTCATGAACTTGCTATTCAGCATGAAGTCTGCTGTTGCAAGGTTGTTCGCAACCGGAATATCATATACTACTGCGATTCTAAGAAGTGCCTTAACGTCCGGGTCATGTGGCTGTGCCTCTAACGGATCCCACAGGAAGATCATGAAATCAATCTGTCCTTCTACGATCTTCGCACCGATCTGCTGGTCTCCACCAAGTGGACCACTGCAGTATCCTTTTACCGGAAGTCCTGTTTTCTCTGCGATCAGACGAGCTGTTGTTCCTGTTCCGCAGAGGAAATGTCCCTGTAATACTTCTTTATTTCTATCGCACCATTCAATCAGTTCTTTCTTCTTTCCATCATGGGCTACAAGTGCAATGTGTTTTGCTTTTCCAATTTCCATTGTTACAAAATTATCTGTAAGCATTTTGTGTCCTCCTTCAAGTCTTCCTGTTGTTGATTTTTTTATCTTCTTCAACAGTTTTTCCTCTGATGTCTATTATATTTTCTTTTCCCTGTTACCTCAACCTGTTTTGTTGATTCTTAACAGAATTTTTACGGTTATCATTCACAGATTTTTTACTCTTCCATGTTCCGATGTTCTTCATCGTAGAATTTCATCAACGCCTGTGTTCCGAGATCTCCGTATCCTTCCTGCTCAAGTTCTTCGTAATTGGCAAGAACCATACTGAGTACATCAAGGGAAAGTCCTTTTCTGTTCGCTTCGATCAGTGCAAGCTTCATATCTTTGATGAAGTGTTTCATAAAGAATCCCGGTGCATAATCATCTTTTAAGATCTTTGGTCCGAATGTGTCAAGCTGCTTGCTTCCTGCTGCCCCTGTCGCAACGGACTTCATGAATACTTCCGGATCCAGTCCCTGTTCTTTTGCATAAGTAAGTGCCTCGCACACACCGGACAGTGTTCCGGCGATCATGATCTGGTTCGCCAGCTTGCAGTGCTGTCCGCATCCAGCCTTACCCTGATAATTAATGTTTGTTCCCATTGCCTCAAAGAGTGGCATACAGGCTTCGTAATCTTCTTTCTCTCCGCCAACAAGGATGGACAATGTTCCGGCTTTCGCTCCTGTATCTCCGCCTGTGACAGGTGCATCCATCACATGGAAGCCTCGCTTTGTGCCTTCCGCGTAGATCTTTTCAGCAATCTGCGGACTTGTTGTTGTCATATCGATCAGATAAGCGCCTTTCTTTGCACTATCTAAAATATTTCCCCCGTCAAAGTATACTTCTTCTACATCCTGTGGGAAACCAACAATTGTGATAACTGCATCACAATCCTGTACGCAATCCTTGATTGATTCATGGAACCGTGCTCCTTCACCGATCACATCTTCTACTTTACTCTTTGTTCTTGCATAGATATGTAATTCAAATCCGGCTTTCATAAGATTTCTGACCATGGATTTTCCCATGATCCCTACACCGATAAAACCTACTTTATTCATCTGCTTCATTCCTCCTGTCTAAGATAGCTCCCATGTCATCACACAGGAGCCATTCTTATCATTTTCTATTTTCAACTATCTTTCTTCTTTTGTCACAACTTCGCCCTGTTTTTTGTAAATACTGTTTGCCGGAACGAATCCACGTACAGAAGAAAGTGGATAGATGTTGCTGTGATTTCCAACAACTGTTCCCGGATTCAGAACGCTTCCGCATCCTACTTCTACTTCATCTCCGAGCATTGCGCCGAACTTCTTCATACCTGTTTCAATCTTCTCATCTCCGGCTTTTACTACTACGAGCTTCTTGTCTGATTTTACGTTAGATGTAATTGATCCGGCTCCCATATGGGACTTGTATCCAAGAACAGAATCTCCGACATAGTTGTAGTGCGGAACCTGTACTTTATTAAAGAGGATTACATTTTTAAGTTCTGTAGAATTTCCTACAACAGCCCCTTCTCCTACGATCGCATTTCCACGGATAAATGCACAGTGACGAACTTCAGCATCCTTTCCGATGATTGCAGGTCCATTGATAAATGCAGTCGGAGCAACCTTTGCAGATTTCGCTACCCATACATTTTCTCCGCGTTTCTCATATTCATCCTCACTCAATGTAGCTCCAAGTTCAAGGATGAAACTGCTGATCTTTGGAAGAACTTCCCACGGATAAGTAACTCCGTTGAAAATATCTTTTGCGATTGTCGGTCTAATGAATAATTTTCTTTTACTGTTAATGCTTCTAACATGGTAATTCCTTTCTGCCGGCTAGAACCGACTTACATTTTATGCCTTTTTATAGAATCCTGCTGCTTTTTCATAGCAGGCTCTAAGCTGATATTGATTGTTCAATCCTTTCACCCCAACGGTTCTGCTGGTGATGAAATGATCGAGTTTTCTCATATATTCATCTGATGTGATCGAACCTTCTGCCACATAGTTCAGTCCCTTCTCCCAGCTTGCTGTAAGCTCCGGGTTCAGGAGTGACCGGATGGAATGATCAACAACATCATAGATCATCTCTCCCTGCAGCGTCGGTGTGATCACCTGTGTCTTCTTGTTCAGTGCGAGATACTTGATATTCACAAGCTTTTTCAGAATCTCTGCTCTTGTCGCACTTGTTCCGATTCCCGCTTCCTTTGATCTGGGCACGAAGTTCTTCGTCCTCGATCAGCTGTCCTGCATTCTCCATTGCCAGGATCATGGAACCGGAATTGTAACGCTTCGGAGGTGATGTCTCTCCTTCTTTGATATCCAATGCTCTGACCTGAAGGACTGCATCCCTTCTTTAATGACTTGATCACTTCGAATAATCCTGTATCCAAACTCTGGTCCGCTGAATCAGATCCATTCTCTTCGTTTGTATCATCAACGGTATTCGATACATTCCCTCCGTCTTTTGCTGCTGTCTGCGCTGTTTTTTTCTTCGGCATGCCTGCTACTTTCAGATAGCCTTCCTCTGCCAGCACTTTGAAGCTTGAAAAGAAGCTTTCTTCTTTCATCTTCGTCACGATAGCAACCTTCTGGTAAACTGCCGGTGGATAGAAGATACTTAGGAATCTGCGCACGATCAGGTCATACACGCCCTTTGCAGTAGATGAAACAGTACTCAATGCATTCAATCCTTGTCCTGTAGGAATGATTGCATAATGGTCTGTGATCTGCTTGTCATTCACATAGCGTGTCTTTGCAAGTGTCTTATAACTTCCGAAATTCAGGATATCCTGCATATACGGTGCCGCCATCGGATATTTTGACAGCCCGTTCAGATTTCTTGTGATTTCCTTTGCCACTGCAGTAGACAGAACACGGGCATCTGTTCTTGGATAAGTCACAAGTTTTTTCTCATACAGTTCCTGCACGATTCGCAGTGTCTCATCCGGACTGATCTTAAATCTCTTAGAGCAATCATTCTGAAGCTCCGCAAGGTTGTACAAAAGAGGAGGATTCTTCTTCTCTTTCTTTTTCTCGATCGACTCAATCCGGCAGTTTAGTCCTGATTGTTCCTGCATTTCTGCTGCCACATTTACAGACTTGTCATCCGGTGTCTGCAGATATTGAATTAATTCTTCTGCTTTCTTGCGCTCTTTGAATCCGTTTTCCTTATAAAGATCATAAGATTCAAAATAGCGAGAACCTTTCACTGCTCTCCATTCACCCTCGAACGTATGCCCTTGTGCATCGATCGTACTGAGTACGCGGTAAAACGGTGTCTTGATGAAATCACGGATCTCGCGTTCTCTGCGCACGACCATCCCAAGAACACACGTCATAACGCGTCCTACAGATACAACGGAATACTTCGTTTGCAGAAAATTTGAAATACTATTTCCATACTTCAAAGTCAGCAGACGGGAGAAGTTGATTCCCATCAGATAATCTTCTTTGGCGCGCAGGTATGCAGATGCTCCGAGGTTATCATACTCTGACAGATCTTTGGCTTCACGGATTCCTCGAAGAATCTCTTCTTCTGTCTGGGAATCAATCCATACTCTCCGGCGCTTTTTCCCCTCAACGTGTGCTTCCTGTTCCACGAGACGGTAGATGTATTCTCCCTCTCGCCCGGAGTCGGTACAGACATAGATCGTATCTACATCTTCCCGGTTCAGGATCCCGCTGACGATCTGAAACTGCTTTGCCACTGACGGAATGACTTCGTATTTGAATTCTTCCGGGATAAATGGCAGTGTCTGCAGGTTCCATCTTTTAAGTGCCGGATCATATTCCTCCGGATAACTCATCGTCACCAGATGGCCGACGCACCAGGTGACAATGGCTTCGTCTGACTCAAGATATCCGTCCCGTCGTTTTGTATTTAGTTTCAATGCTTTTGCGAATTCCTGGGCAACGCTCGGTTTCTCCGCAATGTATACTGATTTTCCCATAAATTAATTATTTGTCTTCCATTCAATTATTTTACACGGAATCTGTAGGCAGTACGAGTATCATATTTCTCGCCTTTCTTACAGATCGGTCCCGGGAAGTTTTCATGATGGATTGCATCCGGATAGTACTGTGTCTCCAGACAGATCGCATCTCTCATCTCATAAACCGCTCCGTCTCTTCCTTTCACTCCATCAAGAAAGTTCGCAGTATAGATCTGCACACCCGGAAGATCTGTCAGTACGCTCATATGGATTCCACTTTCATCCCCGGCCACTTCTGCTACTTTATCAAATTCGCCTTCATTTTTCAATACCCAATTGTGGTCGTATCCATTTCCGAATACCAGCGGTTCATAGTCTGCTTCAATATCTTTTCCGATTGTCTTATCTATTCTGAAATCCATCGGAGTTCCTTCCACACTGCGGATCTCACCTGTCGGAATGGATGCTGCATCTGCCGGTGTAAATGCATCCGCATTCAGCCATAATGTATGATTCAGAACATCTCCGCTCTTATGTCCGTTCAGGTTAAAGTAACTGTGATTTGTCATATTGATGATCGTATCCTGATCCGGCTCTGCTTCGTAGTGGATCATCAAAGTATTCTCTTCATCCAGAGAATAGGTCACTTTCATAACAAGTGCTCCCGGATATCCCTGATCCCCATCCGGGCTGTCCATCTCAAATGTTACATGGGTATCATCTGCATCCGCAACCTTCCACATTCTTCCGTGATAGAAATCAAGTCCGCTGTGTAAGTTATTCTCTCCGTCATTCTTTGTCAAGTGATATTCTGTTCCATTGATCTCGATCACTGCCCCACCGATACGATTTGCGTTACGTCCGACAGATGCTCCGAATGCATTTCCAAGTCCGGCTTCATATCCAGCTGCATCATCATATCCCAGTGTCACTTCTACCGGATTGTTATCCTTATCCGGAACAAGTACACTTGTCAGTGTTGCTCCGAAGTCGGATACACTGATCTGCATTCCTGCTTCGTTTTCAAGAATGTATAATGTTGCCAATTCCCCTTTGATGTCTTTCCAAAGTCTTTTTCTGTAACGGTTTCATCTTTCTCTGCTCCTCCATCTCTCGTCCTTCTATTGTTTTTCTGAAAATCTTCAGTACGGTTGTTAAGAATCCTTCTTTTTTCTTCTTCGATACAGCGGCTGCAGCCGGACGTTTTGCCTGTGATGCTTCTCGCATAAAGGTCTCCTGTGCATTCACAAGATTTGCTCCGTCTTCCACCGGTTTCTTCACATATGTTCCGTCACTTGTCATCGCACGGGCTTTCACATTGTCAGAGAGCATCACATGAAGCTGATGGAACAGGCGTTTCCGGATCTCTACATCATAGACCGGGCACGCGACTTCTACACGCTTCTCTGTATTTCTCGTCATCATATCTGCAGAACCGATATACATCTTGGCATCTGCTCCTTTTCCGAAGACGAAAAGTCTTGGATGCTCCAGATATCTTCCGACGATACTTGTCACACGCAGATTCTCTGTCTTTCCCTTGATTCCCGGGAGGATACAGCAGATTCCACGCACGATCAGATCTATCTTCACCCCCGCCTGAGATGCTTCTGTTACTTTGCGAATGAAATCCATGTCCGTAACAGAATTCATTTTCATAATGATTCTTCCGCTCTCACCTTTTGCAATTTCTTCATCCATCAAGACAAGTACTTTCTGTTTCAGGCTTGTCGGTGAAACAATCAGATGCTTGTAAACTCCATTCAGATTACTGATCGACATATTCTGGAAAAAGACTGCTGCGTCTTCACCAATCTCTTGTCTGCTTGTCATCAGCGAGTAATCGGTATACATCTTCGCTGTCTTTTCGTTATAATTTCCGGTTCCAATCTGTGTAATGTAATGAATTCCGGTACGGTTTCTGTATGTGATCAGGCAGATCTTGGAGTGTACCTTATAACCCTCGAATCCGTACAGAACACGGCATCCGGCCTCTTCCAGACGCTCGGACCAGTCAATGTTATTCTGCTCATCAAAACGTGCTCTCAGCTCGATCAGAACTGTAACCTCTTTTCCATTCTCAGCCGCTGCGCAGAGATATTCTACAAGTCGTGCTTTCTTCGCCAGACGGTAGATTGTGATCTTGATCGTCAGAACTTCCGGGTCTGTTGATGCTTCTTTGATCAGCTGGAGGAACGGTTCCATGCTTTCGTATGGATAGCAAAGGAGTACATCTTTCTTCTTTATCTGCGGAATCACCTTACCCTCTGCAAGCATGGATGACGGCTGCGGAGAAAATGGTACATCCACGAGCGTTTTTTTCTTCGAATCCGGAAGTTTATCAGCAATTGCAAAGATAAAATCCAGCTTCATCGGCATCTTTGTACGGAAAATGCATTCCGGACGGATATTGAATTTCTCACAGAAATATTTCTCCATCTCTTTACTCAGAGAATTGGCTGCCTCAAGACGGACAACGGCCATCCTTCTTCTCTTATGAAGTGTCTCCTGCATCACATGACGGAAATCCCCACTGTCTGCATAAGCTTCATCATCCGGTGATACATCTGCATTTCTCGTTACACGGATGTAGTTCTTGTCCGAGATCTGATACTGGTCAAAAACAAGATCAATAAATTCAAGGATAATCTTTTCCATACGGATATAACGGATGTCATACCCCGGAAGATAGAGAATATTAGAAATATATTGTGGTACCGGGATGATTCCGAGCATCGTCTTGTCTCCCTGCTTCAGATTCGCAACCACATACAGTTCTTTACTTAACAGATGTGGGAACGGATGGTTCGCATCTACAATCTGTGGGGAAAGCACCGGCATTACTTCTTCTTTGAAATATTTCTTTACAAACTTCTTCTCCTGCTGTTCCAGTTCCTTGAAGTCAAGACCGCAGACACCATACGGACTTAACTGTTTCTTGATCTCTGCATATGTCTTATCGCGTTCCTTGTAAAGTGGGGAAACAGCTCGATAAATTGCATCTAACTGCTGTTTTGCTGTCATACCGGATCGCTGATCGATCTTTTTGCTGTCTGCTGATGCCATATCATACAGACTTCCTACGCGGATCATAAAAAACTCGTCTAAGTTGCTTGTGAAAATAGCTACGAATTTCATACGTTCCATCAAAGGAACTGTCTCGTCCCGTGCTTCTTCGAGAACGCGCTGATTGAACCGAAGCCACGATAATTCACGGTTCTGAGTTTCTTCTAAAATCTCTCTCATATAACTCAACTCCCTTTTCTCTCTTCTTTTAACAAGTCGATTTATTTTTATTACTGTTCAAGATACTTCAGCATTTCTTCTGTCTTTCGCTCCATCAGATGATATCCATGCTCATAAAATGCATGCAGGACATCCGGATGCTGTTCGAGTCGTGATACTGGTTTTACATGTGGACGAAGAACATAAATCTCTCCTCGCTTCTCAAGCTGATCCAGATAATTCATCGTCTTATTATAGATAAAACTTCTTCTGAAGATTGTCCGGACTGCATTCGGATAGGACTTATATGCCTGTCTGTAAAGCTTCTGCACTGCCGTTGAGATCACTTTCTTACGATAGCCCTGATTTCTCGTCAGGATCACTATGATCTTCTCATTCCCAAGCTTCTGTGCACGACGGATCGGAACAGAATCTGCAAGTCCGCCATCTAGATACGGGACACCGTCAATATTCACCATCGGAGTCACAAGCGGCATACTGCTTGATGCACGACAGATCTTCATCAACCGGTCAGGATCTTCTGTTTCCGTCATATATTCTGCATTTCCTGTCAGACAGTTTGTCGTTACCAGCTCACAGTGCATCTCTGACTGAAAATATGCATCAAAATCAAATGGGATCAGTTCATTCGGATATTTATCAAAAATCAAATCCATATTCATCAGACTTTTCTCCCTGATCGTATCTTTCACTCCATTAATATACTTCATATCTTTTGTATTCGGAATCATACAGTCTCTTGTACGTCCCGGCTGTCTGGAAACATAATCTACTGCATTACATGCGCCGGCAGACACACCGATCACATCTGAAAAATAAATATCCTGTTCCATAAGGTAATCCAGAGCACCAGAAGTAAATATGCCTCTTGTTGCTCCACCTTCCAGTACGATTGTTGCTTTCTTAAGTGCCATGGTTTCTCCTCTTTTCTACTGCTATTTATATTGTGAGATTCTTAGTAACATTATAACTTTTTACAATGGAAAGAACAAGGATTAGTTCTTATACATTTTCACACAGTTTGCCCTGCTTTTTCGTATGCATTTTTCTATTTCAGTACTTGTCAGCACCCTTTCTTCTATGTTAATATATGGATTGGTATGTTCTTATTCACACGTATTTGAAAAAGGACAATTATAACAACGTAATCACAATTCTAATTTATTTACAAGGAGACTTTCAAATGATTAGTGCAAATAACGTAACCCTTCGCGTCGGGAAAAAGGCGCTGTTCGAAGATGTTAACATCAAATTCACAGAGGGGAACTGCTACGGAATGATCGGTGCGAACGGTGCCGGTAAATCTACATTTCTTAAGATTCTTTCCGGACAGCTTGAGCCGACATCCGGTGATGTAGTTATCTCCCCGGGCGAGAGACTTTCTTTCCTTCAGCAGGATCATTTCAAATATGACGAATTCCCTGTTCTTGATACAGTTATCATGGGAAATGCACGTCTGTATGAAATCATGAAAGAGAAAGAAGAAATTTACGCAAAAGAAGATTTCACAGATGAAGACGGAATCAAAGCAAGTGAGCTGGAAGCTGAGTTCGCTACAATGGATGGATGGGAAGCAGAATCTGATGCTGCCAACCTCCTGAACGGACTTGGTATCGAGACAGAGCTTCATTATAAATTGATGAAAGACCTGACAGGTTCTGAGAAGGTCAAGGTTCTTCTTGCACAGGCACTGTTCGGTAACCCGGACATCCTGCTTCTTGACGAGCCGACCAACCACTTGGATCTTGATGCGATCGCATGGTTGGAAGAATTCCTGATCAACTTTGACAACACAGTTATCGTTGTATCCCATGACCGTTACTTCCTGAACAAGGTATGTACACAGATTGCCGATATCGATTACGGTAAGATCCAGCTTTACGCAGGAAACTATGACTTCGGTATGAGTCAAGCCAGCTGCTGATCCGTCAGATGAAAGAGGCCAACAAGAAAAAGAAGAAAAGATCAAAGAGCTGCAGGAATTTATTTCCCGATTCAGTGCGAACGCTTCCAAGTCCAAACAGGCTACTTCGAAAGCGTGCCCTGGAGAAAATCCAGCTTGATGAGATCAGACCTTCCAGCCGTAAATATCCTTACATTGACTTCCGTCCGAACCGTGAGATTGGTAATGAAGTTCTCACTGTAGAAGGACTTTCCAAGACAATTGACGGCGAAAAGATTCTTGATAATCTTACATTCACACTTCCGTGAGGATAAAGTTGCTTTCGTTGGTGGAAATGAATTTGCTAAGACAATCCTCTTCAAAATCCTGATTGGCGAGATGGAACCGGATGAGGGAACATATAAATGGGGAGTTACAACTTCTCAGGCTTACTTCCCGAAGGATTTCGGCGGAGAATTCGACAATGACTACAATATCACAGAGTGGCTGACACAGTACTCTGAGGAAAAGGATGTAACTTATGTTCGTGGATTCCTTGGAAGAATGCTCTTCTCCGGTGAAGACGGAGTGAAGAAAGTTGCTGTCCTTTCCGGTGGTGAGAAAGTTCGCTGCCTGCTCTCCAAGATGATGATCTCAGGAGCAAATGTACTGCTTCTTGATGAGCCAACAAACCACCTGGATATGGAGTCTATCACAGCACTCAACAATGGTCTGATCAAATTCCCTGGAGTACTTCTCTTTACTTCGAGACCACCAGATCGTACAGACAACAGCGAACCGTATCATGGAGATTGTTCCGGGCGGTAAGCTGATCGATAAGATCACAACTTATGATGAATATCTTGAGAGCGATGAGATGGCAGAAAGAGACAGACTTACTCTGTACAGACAGATGATGAGGATTAAGATATAATGATCAAGAGCCAGAACAGACACCGTGTGTTGTGCCTGTCCTGGCTCTTTCTAATCTTTATCAATTATTCACTCCATGGTGCGCTGCCACACTATCAACGGTCAGTCCTTTGAATGTGTATCCCTGACTTCTATAGTAATCAATAATCTGTGGCAATGCCTGTACGGTTGTATCTTTTGCATCTGTATCATGCATCAGAATATCAACATGATTTGCCGTGCAGGATGTTGCGTTGGAAACCAGCTTTTCTACCGGCACATTATTTCCGCTTGCGTCAGTAGAATCACAGTTCCAGTCAAAATACTGATATCCTTTGTCTCTCACTGCTTTCGTAAGTGTTGTCATCAATCCTTTGACATATTTTGCACTGACGGTGTTGCTGGATCCTCCCGGGAAACGAATGATCATGGATTTCGTTCCTGTGATACTCTCTACCAGATCCGATACTTTCTGCAAATCTGCAAAGTATGCATCTTCGGATGCGTAAACTGTTGCATAATCATGTGTATAGGTATGAAGTCCAATCGAATGTCCTTCGGAAAAGGCTCTTTTTATCATAGCATCATGTTCCTGATTATTTCCTGTGACGAAGAAGGTTGCCTTCGCATTTTTCTCTTTCAGGATATCAAGAATCTCTCCGGTATTTTCTGAAGGACCATCATCAAAAGTCAGATAAACAACTCTCTCATTCCAATCCGGATTCTCTTTCACTTTGATCTTTCGCTCAATCTTTGTCTCGTTTCCGGAACGGTCTTTTGCAAGATAGGTAACAATATAGGTTCCCGGTGTCGCAAAATCCACTTTGTCAGCACCCTGTACTTCCAATGTTGGCTCTGGATCCATATCATCCTTTATCGTAACCCCTTCATTAAAGTCCATCGTATCGCCCTGTGCAAGTTCTTTATCATCTGCTCCTTCAATCGTCGGTCCTGTTGTATCCTCTTCCAGATTCAGTGTTGATTTACCTTCTGTCTTATGACCGTCACTATCTATTGCAGCAACAGTTACTCCGTATTTTCCTTTCTTCTCCCAGGAATCCTGTCCGACAAATTCAAGTGTGACATCTGATGCATCTTTTACTGATTCTACAAAATCTTCCGGCTTGATATCTTTCGGAAGTTCTGTTGTATAACTGTCTTTCATTTTAAGCTCAGGTGCTTTTGTATCCTTAACTTCGACTTCCGCTTTTACTTTTTGTTTACCGTAGACATAGTAAACCGTATATTTTCCTTCTTTATTCGTATCTACTTTCCCTTCTGTCTTCACATCTTTCGCTTTTCCACCAACAACGAAACGGATGTTGGACATCAGATCCATACTTTCTTTCTTTTCCTGCGCGATCACTTTACTCCGTAATACAATCGGATTCATTCTAAAATAAGTAAATGTTGAAACTGCCGGAACTAATACAACGAACAGAATCAATATGATTGCAATTCTCCTTCGTCTCTTGAGGCGTCGAATGCGTTGTTCATTCCTCTTGCGCCTCTCCCACTCTTTTCTAATGGAATCTGTGCTTTTTCCCATCGCGCCATAATGTTCATAAAACGCTTGTTCTTTCTTGCGTTCTTTTTCTTCTTTTGTTTCTTTAGACCACATGCTTATCCCTTTTTTTCTTTTCTATTCTTAGAATCAGGGGACAATCAAAATTGTCCCCTGACTTTTCTTCCATATTAATCATAGCATTCCTTTTTTGCAGAAACAAGGGAACTTTAACAATCCTAATGATTTATTAAGAATCTTAAAGATTGTTCTTTAGATTTCTTCATCTTTCCAGTGTTTCAGACGCTTTACTGCATCTGGATTCTGTTTCTCAAGTCTTCGCTCCAGCCACTCTCTTCGCTCTTCAATATGCTCAACAATCTCTGGATGCTCTTTCAGAAGACGATCTCTAAGTTTTCTTCTTCTACGCTCGATCAATTCAATCACGAGTTTTTTGTTTTCTTTTACATCACTTGGAAGATCATCTAAGTGAAGCTCCATTCTGCGGAGCAACTCATCTTCATCAAGTGCTCCAAGTGAATTCCAAAATTCCAGTTTTTCTTCGATTCCTTCTTCGGAAAGTTTCTCGAGATCTGTAATCTCATGGATCTGCTTCACAATAGAAAGCACTCGTTTCTCAATTTCTTTGACTGCATCATCACCAAATGCCCATGCAAACTCTTCCAGTGTATTTTCTTCTTCTGCAGGAAGGGAAAAATATTCTCTTCGCTTAAGTTTTTCGAGATCTTCCTCCGGAATGTCCAATGGGCAAGGCTGCTCAATCCCCGCATCATGAAGTGCCGCAAGAATTGTTCTTCGCACAGCACCTTCTTTGATCAGATGTCCGATTCCAAGCTTTCTCATCTGATCGTTAACTTCTCTGGAATGTTCTGTGATATAGAACTTAATTCCACGTTTTTTCAGACTTGCTGCAAGCATTTCGAGTGCATCTGCCGCTGTAATATCCAGGCTGTTGATTGCTGATGCGTCCAGAATTACGACCTTTGTATCCTCTTTGATGCTGTTTTCAATATCTGAAACCAGCACTTTGATATTTGCAAAGAAAAGGTTCTCGCTAAATCTGTAAATAATCACATGCTTGATTGGATATGCAAAACGGTTTCTCTCCAGATCATAATAAACTTCTTTTCCCGGAATCATTCCACGGAAAGATCTCGGAGGGTTTGTAGCCCTTAAAATCACTGCAACAAAAGATAACAAAATTCCGATCACAACTCCGTAAATCGTACCTAGGAACAGCACACCGATCCCTGCTGCAATAAAAATATAAAATTCGTTTCTGCTTACTTTAAATAAGCGTACTGCAAGATGTGTCTCTACAACATTCATCAGTGCAGAGATTACGATTGCCGTCAATACCGGAACCGGAAGATATTCGATAAATCCGGTTGCACCTATAAGTACAACTGCCATGGTCAGTCCCGCTGTAATGGATACAACCTGTGTCTTTCCTCCATACTGTTCATTCATGGAAGTCCTGGAAATACTTCCATTTACCGGGCAGCATCCAACTGCACCGGCAGCAAGATTTCCTGCGGCACAGGCAAGGATTTCCTGACGGTCATCCAGTTCATATCCGTTTTTGGATGCAAAATTGTTCTCTGACAAAAGTGTCTCTGCCATGATCACAACAGCAACCATAAGCGCTCTTCCCACGGCCTGGGTAAGATTGATCCCTGTAAAATCCGGGAAAATAAGCCGCGGAAGCCCTGGTTGAACTGCCTGCAGGAGAACTACACCATACTGGTTTACATGAAAGACAATTGTCGAGAAAACTCCGGCAATCATAATAACGATTGCCATCGGGAACTTTGGAATCAGTTTTTTGGATACAATCAAGATTACAAGTGCTCCAATTCCCATTCCAAAGGACAACCAGTTTATCTTTGTAATTGCCTGAAAAATGTGTTCCGCAAGTTCTATGAATTCTCCAGTCCCCGCCGAGCTTCCCATCAGTTTCGGAATCTGCATCATAATAATTGTCACTGCAATACCACTGATAAATCCACCCATAACCGGTGTCGAGATAAAATCAACAATCTTATCTGCATGTAAAAGATAAAACAACAATAACCAGAGTCCTGTAAACAATGCAATCAATGGTACATACTGCAATGCCTGGGCTGATTCTGCCGTCACTCCAAGTGTTGCCAGTGCAGCTCCGACAATTGCCGCCGGTGCCGCATCTACTCCGAAGATAAACTGTTTTGAAGTTGAGAGCATGGCAAATAGCAGGATCGGCAGAACAGATCCATAAAGTCCATACACTGCCGGAACGCCTGCGATCTGTGCATATCCCATAGAGATTGGAATTGAGACCGCTGCCATGATAATTCCGCTTAAAATATCTTTTGGCAAATATTCTGTTTTATAATTTTTTAATGTTGGAAATATTTTTACAGACACTTTTATGTCACTTCTTTCTTTTACTTCTTTTTGCTGTTAATTCTCTACGCTTCCAAATGGTCCGATGTCCAGAGGATTCTGGTTCTGAACTGCATCTGTTCCATCAGCATCTTCTGATATACCGTAACCCTTTTTATCACCTGCTGTCACTTCTTGAATCTTATCAAGAAAAACTGCTCCGTACTGTTCATATTTCTTAAGTCCCATACCGTGTACTTCAAGCAGTTCCTCTTTTTTCAAATGGAACAAGTACACACATCTCATGTAATGTACGATCTGAAGCGACCATGTATGGCGGAATTCCTTTTTTCTTTGCCAGCGAATAACGCATAGAACGCAATTCTTCGAATAATTCTCGGCTTTTATCTGTAAGATTCCCGAAACTCTCTCCCTTTCTATGAGACACTTTCTTTCCACTTCCGGACTTTTTCTTTTCTGTAAGTTCTGACTTCTTGCAGCGAAGTTTCAATTCTCTCGATTTCAGTAATTCTTCTGACCGGTCTGTCAGTTTCAGGATCGCATAACGATCTGCGCTCTGTTGAAGGTATCCGTGTTCGAGCAGTGTATAAACTACGTCTTTCAGCCTCTGCTGAGAACATTTACTCTGTCTTCCATAAACAGAAAGTTCATTCATCCCTGCACTTCTGATCTTCGCTGTATTCGCTCCCGCCAGTGTGGAAAGGATCATTGTCATACCGTATCTCTGTCTGGATTCGCGCACACACTCGATCACGTCTGCCGCAATCTCTCCGACATCAAGCTCTACGAATTCTTCCAGACAATTGGAACAATTCCCACAATGTTCTTCTGTCTCTTGTCCAAAATAATTCAATATGTATTTTCTAAGACACATGCTTGTCGTACAATAATTACTCATCTTACGCAGCCGGAGAACATCCTGTTCCCGGATCACCCGGAGTTCTTCTTCTGTGTATTCTCCAATCTGCTCTTTACTATCCAGCAGGAGCTGATTGATCATGATATCCTGCGGTGAATAGAAAAGGATACATTCTGCCGGTTCTCCGTCTCGTCCGGCTCTGCCTGCCTCCTGGTAATAATTTTCCATGCTCTGCGGCATATTATAATGAAGTACAAAACGGACATTGGACTTATCTATTCCCATTCCAAATGCATTCGTTGCGATCATAATCTCTATCCTGTCATAAATGAAATCTTCCTGACTTTCATTTCTTGCCTCTGTCCCCATTCCTGCATGATATCTTCCGACAGAAAATCCGGCATTCTGCAATTCCAAATAGAGTTCATCTACATTTTTTCTTGTTGCACAGTAAATAATTCCACTGTCTTCTCTGTGCTGTGTAAGATATTCCTTAATTGCATCCTTCTTCCCACGCGCTGGTCTTACTTCGAAGTAAAGGTTCTCTCTGTCAAAACCGGATACATTTATATAAGGAGATTCAAGATCAAGTACTTCAAGAATATCTTCTCTTACTTTCTGTGTTGCTGTTGCTGTAAATGCACTGACGACCGGGCGTCTTGGAAGCTGGCGGATGAATTCTGTGATCTTCACATAACTTGGGCGGAAATCCTGTCCCCACTGGGAAATACAGTGAGCCTCATCGATTGTCACCATAGAAAGTTCTGTATGACATGCAAAGTCCAGAAACCGTGGTGCCAACAAGCGTTCCGGAGCGACATAGATCATCTTATATCTGCCTGCCGCTGCCAGTTCTAATGCTTTTGTAATCTGCCGTTCTGTCAGTGCACTGTTAATATACGCTGCATGAACTCCTGCTTCATTCAGTGCCTTCACCTGATCGATCATCAATGAAATCAGCGGTGATACTACGATCGTGATCCCAGACATCAGAAGTGCCGGAACCTGATAACAAAGTGACTTTCCTGCTCCGGTCGGCATGATTGCCAACACATCTCTTCCATTCAAAATCTGATCTACAATCTCCTCCTGTCCTTTACGGAAAGAATCGTATCCAAAAATTTCTTTTAATATCTGTGTTTTTCTACTGTTGCTTTCCATCTACTGCTGCCTTTCACCTGTTGTTAACTTTCACTTCTAAAATCCAAACATTGCATTCAGTCGTTCCAGTCTTTCTTCAAATTCCGGATAAAACTGTGCTTCTTCCTCTGCCTGATAAGGCATTTGATAAAAGTTGCGGAGAACCACAACCGTCAGTACTTTCGCGTTCTGCTCATCAAGTTCTTTCATTCCTTCTTCACAGTTCTTAAGAAATGTATGCCATCTCCACACGAAATCTTCGTATCTCTTCTGATCTGCAATTCCAAGCCACTTCTTAATCTTCACTTTACCACGTTCCTGCTTCTTACACTCATGGACCTGGATAAAATACTTGAATCCATTCTCCTCATAAATACGTCCAAGAGGGAACAAACGGCAGATTCCCGGTCTGTATCCATGAATAGAACATCTTCCACCTTTCAAGAACAGACAGGATTCTTCCTCTCCTGCCATCTTTAAATTAGGAAGTACCATCCCGTCAACTACATTCAATTCCAGATAGTTTGCAAGCAGTGTATCAAAATTCTCTTTTTTTCCGAGTTGCAATCTCCACAGATCCATTGGATCCAATATGATGGAATTTCCCATTCCCTGGCAGCATGCAGAGCAGCCTTCACAGTCATGACAGTCCACCTTAACCATATCTCCAGAGGAATACAGACGTCCGTCTGAAATTTCATTAAGATCTACTTTGCGCTTCATTTTCTATCTATCTCCATTTTTTCTGAATTTAATCGTGTTCTATTAGTATAATACAGATGGACTGTTGGTTGCAAGAGCTGTGTTATTGTTCGCAGGGTTGTTTCATGAACTATCCATGGGCAGATCTAACTTATTGCATCCTTGCTATCACATCTCTCATATTGTTTCTGATTCATTGGTCATGTAAAAAAGCGCAAATTAACTCTATATCCCTTTACAGGACCTTTTTTCAGAGGTATTCTTTTTATATAGTCAATAGAGACTGGCTATGCCTTGAAACACATACCGTTCCCGCAAAGCGGCATTGTCACAAAAGCAGTCCATCATTTCTGTCATTATATTTGCCAGACCCGTCTCGTACATTGCCAGACGCAGGATGTTGTATGCGTATTTTCTGATGAGCGACAGGTTGTTCCGGGACTTTTTGGCTGGCGAGCGGTCTTCCCTAAATGTATCGTCCAGCACATGATGGAGCCGGTTCTCTATTGACCAGTGCATTCTTTTTATGCTTCCCAGCTCCTCTGCTGTAAGGATCAGGTCTGATATCAGTGCCGTACACTGGACATCTTTCCCGGCTCCCTCTCCAGCAGAAGGAGCTGGGATTCTTCTGGAGCCTTTTCCAAAAATCTTACTTCGACGGCGTCACATCATTCCCCTGGCTGTCTTTTTCCTTGGGTATCCTCACCTGCTTGATCCGCCCAATACTTTGAACGTGCGGCCATTCTTTTGGCTTTTGGTCAGATTTGAAGCGTCTTTACATATCTGGCAAGTCCTATACTCATTTCTGTCCCGGTTTTTTTCCATCTGGCTGATTTCTTCGTATTTCTCAAGGAACTCCTTCATCCCAGGATCCATAGCTTCGCCTTTTTTTCTTTTGAGATCTTCCGCCCCCAGTTTATCCATGAACGTATGAATCTCCTCATAGGCCTCCGGCTGATTTTTCTTTACTGTTAACACAAAATGTCCTCCCTGTTCATGAATCTGTTCCATGATTGCAGTCTGTGTCCCAACAGCATCAATCGTTACAATGCTCCCGCTGATATCCAGAAGCTTTAATAATTCAGGAATCGCCGTAATCTCATTCGTCTTTGAATCTACCGGAAGCTGTGCAAGTATCAATCCCCGGACCGTTTCCACTACATTCAGCAGCATCGGGGTTGTCTCACCTTTCGTTTTTTCCGTTGCACCGCACAATGCTTTCCCATCAATAGCTAGATGGGTATTTCTGGATTCCACGATCTCGCCAATCCACTCCATAAAAGCATACAAAGCTAATTCCTCATCAATGCCATTCAACATCCGGGTAATAGTGGAAGGCGAGGCGATCCCGTATTTTAAGTTCATATGCTTCCGCAGCTCTTCCAAGTGGGTTTTGCACCATTTCAGGCTCCTGCGGATCGTTGTCCGGCCACAAAGGAATCCGAGGGTGACGCATACCAGCATTTCTCCAAGATCGTGTCTTTTCTCTCTGCCGCACCGATAATCCGGAATCTGCCTGAAATAATGGATCAATTTTTCTGTCAGAACAGTCTTTTCAGCACATTTCCAATGCCACCTGTATTTTCTCCAGGAGTCTCCGTTGCCCCTCATTCACTTTCGAAATGATTTCCGTTTTATCCAGGCATACTAAATAGATGGTCTCTAACTGATGTAATTCTTCCAGGCCAATGCCCTGTTTTTTATAAATTCTGCGGGACAGGGACGCTGTCTGGGCTGCAAACTGATATCGGAAATCCGATTCTTTTTTCATCACTCGTGTTTTCTGGATATAAGAGGTTGGAGACTGTTTTAGAAGAATAATGGAAAGTACATCCTGCCAGTCATCCCCCAACGGTTTTTTCCAATCATCCGGACACAACTCCCAGACGGCTTTTGAAAATCCGTATTCCCATACTTCTGCATCTGTCAAAGATACTTTTCTTTTATTGCTTTGTATTACTCCTTCCGGAGTAATCACGCCGATATAGGTATCGACTGGCTGCGGATACTTTTTCCCTTTCACGCGCCGGGATGTTCTTTTATAGAGATAATACGAATCTCCTTTTTTCTTCACGGTAGTTCCTTTGATCCGATACTTCTGAACCCAATCCGGGTACTTTTTCTCAGTTACTGGCATAATATCCTCCTTTCTGTATAGGTGCAATACACCTATACCATATAGATATTATACCTCTACAGGCACAAAAAATCAAGAGTTACACATGTTTTGTATAACATGCATAACCCCCGATAAAATCTGATCTTTTTATGTTTTTAAAAATCCTTCATGAAACAACCCTGTATTGTTCGCGGTTGGTCAACATAATTTACAAATGATACAAAAAAGTTGTTGATGGCACAGGAAACTACACTATCATCGCGCGCCCCTGCTCATCAACAACTTTCCATTTCACATTATAAATGATTAATCAATCTTAATCCTCGTATCCGTTTGGATTCATGCTCTGCCATCTCCAGGAATCTTCACACATCTTGTTCAGATCTCTCTCAGCTACCCAGTGCAGTTCTTCCTTTGCCTTGGAAGCATCACAGTAACATGTAGCAATGTCTCCTGCACGACGTGGTTTAATCTGATAAGGGATCTCTTTTCCACAAGCTTTGGAGAATGCTTTTACCATATCAAGTACAGAATATCCGTTTCCTGTTCCAAGATTATATACGGAAACTCCTGCTTTCTCTTTCAGTTTCTCTACTGCGCGGACATGTCCAACTGCGAGATCAACTACATGGATGTAATCACGTACACCTGTTCCGTCGTGTGTATCATAATCGTCTCCAAATACACCAAGACACTCAAGTTTACCGATTGCAACCTGTGTAATGTATGGAATCAAGTTGTTCGGGATTCCCTTTGGATCTTCTCCGATCAGTCCGCTCTCATGAGCTCCGATTGGATTGAAGTAACGAAGAAGTACGACATTCCACTCCGGATCTGCTGTATGAAGATCTGTCAGGATCTGCTCCAGCATCCATTTTGTCCATCCGTATGGGTTTGTGCATGTTCCCTTCGGGCACTCTTCTGTGATCGGGATAAATGCCGGGTCACCATATACTGTTGCAGAAGAACTGAAGATGATATTCTTCACGCCGTGATTTCTCATTACATCACAGAGAACCAAAGTTCCGGCAATGTTATTCTCGTAGTATTCGAGTGGTTTAACAACTGATTCACCTACTGCCTTGAGTCCTGCGAAATGAATAACCGACTCGATCTCTTCTTTCTCAAAGATCTCGTTCATTGCTTCTTTGTCGCGGATGTCTGCTTTATAGAACTTCAGGTCTTTTCCTGTGATCTGCTTTACTCTGTCTACTGCCTTCTCAGATGCATTGTAAAGGTTATCTGCGATTACAACATCATATCCTGCATTCAAAAGTTCTACACATGTGTGGCTTCCGATAAATCCGGCGCCTCCTGTTACTAAAATTGCCATTTTTAAAATCCTCCTTTGAGCTTTGACTGCTCAGGCTGCTGCCACTCACAGTAACTGTGTTCAGCAGCTTGCTTATCTTTGCTTTGTTGTCTCTGATTATAACACATCCACCACAAAAATCTTTATACGAATAGTTCCTCTTATGGTAAAAATGTTGCATGATCATTATGATTCACAAATTCTGTAACTGACAACACATAATCTAATCCCACAATTTCTGTGGATAAAGACCTTCGTCTTTCAAAGCCTGTACCGCTGCAACTACAACCGGCTTGTCTTCTTTGTATGTAACTCCATACCATTTATCTTCGGATTCAAGCACTCTTACGGTTGCTCTGCCCTCTGCCAGAAGGTCACTGACTACGGATGGCAGGAAGTACTCACATTTCATTGGATTCTCCTTAATACCTTTCTCAAGGAATGCCGGGAATCCTGCTTTAATCTCATCTAAAATACTTCTTGTGAATCCCCACATATTCATGGATACAAGAGTATCTCCGTCGATAGTTGTCCATGTCTCTCCGTCATCTTCTGAGAAAGCGATTCCACCGTCACGTTTCTCGATCTTTGTACGCTCTGTGATTCCAACCAGCTCTTTCGCCTCATTGAGTTCACATACGCCACGAGCAACATGTCCGTTATCTGTAACTGTATTCTTCAGACGATAACCTACCATTGTATAACGGTACTTATCATCATCTTCATGTGTTGTAAGGAATTCATAGATTGTCTCAAATGCATGACGTCCGTAATAATCGTCCGCGTTGATTACTGCAAATGGTCCATCTACCTCATCGATCGCACTTAAAACAGCATGCGCTGTTCCCCAAGGCTTTACACGTCCTTCCGGAACTTCGTAGCCCTCCGGGAGATTGTTCAGATCCTGGAATACATACGCTACATCCATGATCTTCTCAATTCTCTTTCCAACAGCTTCTTTAAAATCTGCTTCATTTTCTTTCTTAATAATAAATACGACTTTCTCAAATCCTGCGCGTTTTGCATCAAAGATCGAGAAATCCATAATAATATGTCCTTCCTGATCTACCGGGTCAATCTGCTTCAGCCCGCCATATCTGCTTCCCATTCCTGCTGCCATAATGACTAGAACCGGTTTCTTCATAATGAAATCCTCCAAATATTTTTAAATATTATGTTGCCTGATGGCAATTACATTTCTATTGTATGACATATAGATAAAAAAATCTAGATGAAAATCAAAGAAATATATGCACAAAAATCCATGCATTTCATCCCACTGAGATCATAAAATGCATGGATTTTCCTGACTGTCAGGTTATTTTACTGATGTTATTTCACATTAAACGCGTCATTTCCCGGATATACTGCGCTTGTTCCAAGTTCTTCCTCAATGCGCAGTAACTGATTATATTTCGCTACACGCTCCGAACGGCTCGGCGCTCCGGTCTTGATCTGGCAGGTATTCAGCGCTACTGCAAGATCTGCAATCGTTGTGTCCTCTGTCTCACCGGAACGGTGGGAAGAAATTGCTGTGTAACCTGCTTTGTGTGCCATCTTGATTGCTTCAAGAGTCTCAGATACAGATCCAATCTGATTCAGTTTGATCAGAATAGAATTTCCGCATCCAAGCTTAATTCCTTTCGCCAGTCTCTCTGTGTTTGTGACAAAAAGATCATCTCCAACCAGCTGAACTTTATCTCCCAGCTCTGCTGTCAGCTTTTTCCAGCCTTCCCAGTCTTCCTCATCAAGTGCATCTTCGATTGAGATGATCGGATATTTCTCTACCAGTTTCTTCCAGTGGTCAATGAGCTGTTCTGAAGTATAGACTGTTCCTGCCTTTGGAAGTTTATACTCTCCAATCGTCCCTGTCTTCCATTCTGAAGATGCCGCATCCATTGCGATCTTGAAGTCTTTTCCAGGCTCATATCCGGCCTTCTTCACAGCCTCAAGAATTGTCTCGATCGCTTCTTCGTCTGATTTCAGTGCCGGGGCAAATCCACCCTCATCACCTACAGATGTTGCAAGTCCTCTGTCTTTCAAGATTCCTGCAAGTGCATGGAATACCTCTGTACACCAGCGGATGCATTCTTTAAAAGACGGCGCTCCAACCGGCATGATCATGAACTCCTGCACATCCAGTCCGGAAGAAAGTGCATGACATCCACCATTTACAATGTTCATCATTGGAACAGGAAGTCTGTTTCCATTCACTCCCCCAAGAAAACGGTACAGCGGGATCTCAAGTGCATCTGCTGCCGCTCTTGCACATGCGATTGAAACCGCAAGAATTGCATTTGCGCCAAGATTTGATTTATCTTTTGTTCCATCTGCCTGGATCATAGCCTGATCAATTGCATAAGTGTCGCCTGCATCCATTCCAACTAATGCACTGTTGATTGTTGTATTAATATTTTCTACCGCACGGGAAACACCTTTTCCACCGAATCTTGACTTGTCTCCATCACGAAGTTCAAGTGCCTCAAATTCTCCGGTAGAAGCACCACTTGGAGCCGCACCTCTTGCTACAGTTCCATCTACAAGATGCACTTCTGCCTCAACCGTTGGATTTCCGCGTGAGTCGATAATTTCTCTTCCAATTACTTTTTCAATTTCCAGATAATTCATAGTTGTCCATCCTTTCTGAGGACTCCCTCGCCTGTGTTCAGGTATTACAGACAAAGGAGTATACATGATTTATTCACACAGTTAGTTTTCTCTAACTATATGTATTCTATCAAGTTTCTTTACAAAACGCAATATTTTTACTTGATAATGATTCTCATTTTATGAACTTCTATATATTATCTGTACTTGCTATTATTTATATTCTTACTTTTTTATAAATACTCTCTCAGCTTCTCAACCTTCTCAAAATTTGTTGCCCAACTGGTGGCAATCTCACCACCGTATGCTTCTCATCCGTCTTCTCGAAGCTGACCCTGACATTCTTCTCAAGTTCTTTCAGCTTCTCGTCTTCCATCTCAACAAAGATCTGGTTCGTTGGGGAATCAATATAGAAATCATATCCTTTTTCTTTCAGGATTTCTTTTAGTCTCGCAGCTGTTATGATTGCATTCTTACTGATTTTCATATACAGATCATCTGTAAATAACGTATCAAACTGAACACCAAGGAACCATCCTTTGGCAAGCAGTGCTCCGTGCTGTTTGATCAGTGTCACAAAATGTCTCGGTGCATTTTCTTTTGTAAATACAACTGCCTCTCCGCAGAAGGCACCTACCTTTGTTCCACCAATATAGAAAATGTCACAGTATTCTGCGATATCTTCCATTGTCACATCTGTATCTTCTACTGCAAGACCGTATCCAAGACGTGCTCCATCAAGATACAGCGGAATATGGTACTGCTGACAGATATCAGAAAGCTCTGCGAGTTCGCCACGTGTATACAGTGTGCCATACTCTGTTGGGTGAGAAATGTAAACCATCCCCGGGAAAACCATATGTTCATGATTCCCATCACTATAAAACTGATTCAAATAATCTGCCACATCTTTGGGCTGAATCTTTCCTTCCAGCTGCGGAAGAGTCAGTACTTTATGACCGGATGCTTCAATCGCACCCGCCTCGTGTGATGCAACATGACCTGTCTCAGCCGCGATAACGCCTTCATAGCTCTGGAGCACGGAATCAATTACTGTCTGATTTGTCTGTGTTCCTCCCACAAGGAAGTAAATGTCTGCCTCCGGGCATTTACATGCCTGACGGATCTTTTCCTTTGCGGATTCACAATATGAATCATTTCCGTATCCTGTAATTCCTTCTTTATTTACTTCTGCCAGTCTGCGCAGAATCTCCTCATGTGCGCCTTCTGAATAGTCATTTTCAAATGAAATCATTTCTTAGCTTTTCCTTTCTTTCTGAATGTTGTATTTTTATTTACATTTCTTTTCTCTGGAGATTTCTTGCTCCTTGATTCATTTTTTGTTGTAATCTTCTTAGCAGTTCGTTTGTCAACGGTCTTCTTTTTTCTCACGCTGTACCCAAACGTTCCGATCTTTTTTCCAAGTCCAAGATATTCTCCATGGGAATATGCCAGAAGACCTGTCTTATTGAGTTCGAATTTGCCTTTCTCATCCATATAGGACTCGTCCACCTGAACCGCTTTCACTTCTGCAAGAAACATATGGTGACTTCCAAGTTTCTCAATTTTTGTCACTACACATTCAATATTGACCGGTGCTTCTTCAATGACCGGTGCGTAAGTAAGCTTCTCTGCCTTTTTCGCAGTCAAATGACACTCTTTCCATTTATCCACATCCCGGCCGGAGCGCACACCACAGTAATCAGTCGCATGGGCGAGCTGTTCGGTTGTCAGATTGATCACAAACTCTCCGCTCCTCTTCAATCATATGATACGAATATCTTTCCGGTCTTACGGAAATGTATACCATCGCCGGATTTGTACATACAGTTCCTGTCCATGCAACGGTAAAAATGTTCGTATTTCCTTCTTTATCTGCCGTACTTACCATAACTGCCGGAAGCGGGTAGACCATATTACCGGCTTTCCATACTTGTTTCGCCATTTCTCTTTCCTCCTGAAAACCGTCCCCTGTTACGGAGACGGTTCTGACTTTCTATTTGAAAATGTCTTGGGCTTCTTACTGCTGCAGTGCTGATACAAGTGCCGGAACAAGCTGTTTCTTACGTGATACGACACCTTTGAGCATCAGTTTCTGTGCATTATCTTCCAAATCATAAGCTCCGATAATCTTTTCTCTTGCTTCATTACCACTGCAGATTAGTTCAGAAGACTCTGTAATAATATTTGTCAGCATAAAGAAAATCATATCCAGGCTGTGATTCTGTCTTGTCTTTTCCATCTCCGGAAGTACTGTCGCCTTAATTTCTTCAAGCTCTTCTTCGCTCATTGAATTCACCTGACCAACACCGAATACTGTATCATTCACTGTAAACTGTTTGAAATCAAGGAAAAGAATCTCTTCTGCTGTCTTTCCTTTCAGGTTGCTTCCTGCCTTGAACATCGCTTGTGCAAGTTTCTCTATATTGATCCCGGCAATCTCTGCAAGCCTTTTCGCTGTGCTTTCATCAAGTGGTGTACAAGTTGGGGAACGGAACATCAATGTATCGGAAATAATTGCGGAACAAAGAAGTCCTGCATTCACCGGATCTATTTCGACACCATTTTCCTCGTACATCTGAGATACAATTGTTGCTGTACATCCAACCGGCTGATTTCTGAAAAATACAGGTCCGATCGTCTCGATACTACTCAACCTGTGGTGATCAATAATCTCCTGGACATCTGCCTCTTCCACTCCGTCTACTGCCTGGTTCTTCTCATTATGATCGACAAGGATCACCTGTTTCTTGCTGACATTAAGAAGTCTTCGTCTGGAAACAAGACCTAAGAATTTCCCATCTTCATCTACGACCGGGAAATCACGGAAACGCTTACGCGCCATGACTTCTTTCACATCATCTACATAATCATTCTTACGGAATGTTACGAGATGATCCTTTGTCATGAAAGATCTTACCGGAATACTCTGGCTGATATGCTGTGCTGCTGTAAATGTATCATGCTGTGTCCAGATAACAACAATTTCTTTTGCCTCTGCCTGACGCAGAATATCTTCTGAGATCGGATCATTCTGGCAGACTACCATACAGCTTGCATCCAGATCAACTGCACACTGCTGTGCATCAATTCGATCCCCAATGATAACAAGATCATCTTTCTCGATAAAGCTTGTCATCAACTCTTTGCTTGATGCTGCAACAGTTACTTTTCCTTTATAAAAATAACCATGTTCATTTCCTGTTACAATTTCACCTTCTACTGCCGCTGCAATATTACGGTACTGTGTTCTTGCCTTCGCTAGCATTGTGTTATCATAGACTTCCATATAGGATTTCGCAATATCACCTTTTGTGATCACACCTTCCAGCACACCGTTACGTGTGATTGGAATTGTATGAGTATTCATCTCTGACATCTTTTCCCATGCTGTACGGATTGAGAGGCTTCCTTGAATTTCCTGACTTTCTTTCAGTTCCACATTCTTTATCTGTTCTCTAAGATCAGAAAGCAATGTCGGAACTTTTACGCCAAAGTGTTCCAGTACATATTGTGTCTCTTCGTTAAGCTGCCCTGCACGACGAGGCTCATACGTTTCTCCGGTGATCTTTGTCTTAAGATTTGCATAAGCAATTGCTGTACAGATAGAATCTGTATCCGGATTCTTATGACCTACAACATACACCTTTTTATTCTCAGCCATTTTTCTATCTCTCCTTCTCAAATTTATCTCTTATTTACTTTTACACTCACATCAATTTATCTCTGTATTCTGTCATCTTACATGAACAGCTTCTTCATTAAGTATTAAACCTGACAATTTACTATTCAATAAGTAGAGTAACATTTTTTTTCTATTAATCCAACCGCATTTTTCATTTTCTTCACGGATTTTGGCTCTTTTGTTGTATTTTTTCTCATACATATGTTATACTTTTGATTAACGAGAAAAAGAAAATGAGGTGCTTTTAATGAGCGAAGAAATGAAAGAATTACAGACAAATGAAGTAACAGAAACAATGGCAGACTATGAAGATCATTTCGATGATGCGAATCCATGGAACAGAGTCCAGGATTATATGGATAAGAAAACTGTTCTTCCTGTTAAAATTGAAGGTGTTGTCAACGGTGGCGTAATTGTAATGGTAGAAGGACTTCGCGGATTCGTTCCGGCTTCTAAGCTGTCCCTTTCCTATATTGAGAATCTGGAAGATTATCTTCTCAAGGATATCGAAGTACAGGTTATCGATGTTGACCAGACGAATAACCGTCTTGTCCTTTCTGCACGTGAACTTCTGAAAGAAAAAGAGAAAGCCGCACGTGATGCACAGGTTGCAAGTCTGAAAGTTGGAACTGTTCTAAAAGGAACTGTAGAAACACTTCAGAACTATGGAGCATTTGTAAAGTTGGAGAACGGACTTTCCGGTCGGTTCACGTTTCACAGATCTCGAAACGTGTAAAAATGCCTTCTGATGTTCTCACAGTTGGTGATGAAGTTGAAGTGAAAGTCATCGGTATCAAAGATGGCAAGATCAGCCTGAGCATGAAAGCTCTCGAAGAAGACAAAGAGAAGGCTGAAGAGAAAGCTGAAAAGGTTGTGATCCCGAAAGCGGAAGATATCGGAACAAACCTTGGAGATCTCTTTAAAAATATCCAGTTATAGAAATTGGTGCTGTGATCCTGTTCAGATTGATAATCTGTGTAATTGGCAGCATGATACAGAAAAAGTCCCTTTCAGGAGTTTATTTCTTCTGAAGGGACTTTTCTATTTTCATAGTTTCAATAATTCAGCATATTTATTATGCACAAACATTCTCCAGAATCTCTTCCAGCGCATTCTTACTGCTGGTGTGACAACGAATCACATCTGCATTACATCTGCCGGCCTTCTTCTACTGCACAGCGAACCATTTTATGGGATACTGTGTTTGTGAAAAGAACGATCAGATCCGGGCTTCCGATCTGTTTACTCAGACTTGCTGACATCTGGGTAAAGATCTTTGCCTTACAATTAAACTGTTTACAGACTTTCTTATACTGACATACCATTCTGTCATGTCCTCCAATGATTACTACACTCATACTGAACCTCCTGAAATTAAGATCTGATTATCTATTATTTTACTTATTACTTTTCCTGTATGTTTTATGAATTCATTTCCACATATCTTCCTTGTTTGTTAGTTGTGTCTAACCTATGTATTTACTATACTATAACGAAAACGTAATATCAATATCATTTACTGATAATGTTTCTCATTACAAAAAAGAACTGCCGGAAGCAGCCTTTACAAAAGCTGATCCCGGCAGTTCCTGCCTTACTTATCTTATTTTATAATTTCTCACTCAATATTACTGTTCACACGATATGCGGCCAGCAACTACTCAAGTTCTGTTCTATTATTTTCATCCAGCAGATTCTTCATACTTCCAAGGCTTATCATCAATGTAGACGCATTGTGCAAAAGTGCAGATACTGTCGGCTGGACAATTCCTGTCACGCCAAGCAGAATCAGTCCTGAATTGATTCCGACGATATTTCTGTAATTCTTATGTATCCGCTTCATCATGGCATTTGCCAGAAGTTTCAGTGTCACAACTTCACGCAGGTCATCTGCCGCAATCGTGATATCTGCAATCTCTCTTGCAATCTCTGCGCCGTCACTGATCGCAATCCCCGCATCCGCTGCTGAAAGAGCAGGTGAATCATTGATCCCATCACCGATCATAATTACTTTTCTTCCTTCTGCTTTTTCTTTCTCAACGAAATTCGCTTTATCTTCCGGAAGAACCTCAGCATAATATTCATCAACACCAACGCGTTTCGCAATTGCCGCCGCTGTACGTTCACTGTCACCTGTCATCATAACAACTTTACGGATACCGGCTTTCTTCAGATCACGAACCATTTCTGTTGCCTCTTCACGAAGTGGGTCTTCAATGCAGATAACTGCAACAAGTTGTTTCTCGATTGCCAGATACAGATGAGAGTATTCTGGTTTTAACGAATCGTATCTATCCTGATATTCGGATGGAATCGTACATCCTTCATCTTCGAAAATGAAATGACTGCTTCCGATCAGAACCTTTTTATCATCAATAGAGGAAGAGATTCCATGTGCCACAACATATTCTACCTTTGAGTGCATTTCTTCATGGAACAAATGTCTTTCTTTCGCTGCATCTACAACGGCCTTTGCCATAGAATGAGGAAAATGTTCTTCCAGACATGCTGCAATACGAAGCAGATCATTTTCTGAGTATTCACTGAAAGCAACAATCTCTTTCACTGTCGGCGTTGCCTTTGTCAATGTTCCTGTCTTATCGAAAACGATTGTATCTGCATCGGCCACGGCCTCTAAGAACTTACCACCCTTTACTGTGATATTGTTCTCGCCTGCCTCACGGATTGCCGAAAGTACAGTGATCGGCATCGCAAGCTTCAATGCACAGGAGAAATCTACCATCAGAACAGACAGTGTCTTCGTAATATTTCTTGTCAGAAGCCAGACTGCACCTGTCCCCAGTAATGTATATGGAACAAGTCTATCTGCAAGATGTTCTGCCTTACCTTCTACAGAAGACTTCAGTTTTTCAGAATCCTCGATCATTGTCACAATCTTCTCAAATCTCGTAGAGCCTGATACCGCTTTGACAAGAACTTCAATCTCGCCTTCTTCGAGAACTGTTCCGGCGAAAACAGACTGTCCTACACTTCTTCTTACAGGAAGTGACTCACCTGTAAGAGATGCCTGATTGACCATTCCTTCACCAGTAACTACTTCCCCATCAAACGGGATCACATTTCCCATACGGATCACAACATGGTCTCCCGGCTCAATATCGGATGATCTCACAAGAATCTCCTGTTCGTCTCTCTTCAGCCAAACTTTGTTGACATTCAGTGACATACTGCGCGCAAGATCTCCCACAGATTTTTTATGTGTCCACTCTTCAATGATCTCGCCAATTCCAAGCAAGAACATGACCGATCCGGCTGTCGCATAATCTCTACGGAATACGGAAACGCTGATTGCTGTAGCATCCAGGACAGGAACCTCTATCTTACCATGCATCAGGCAACGGATTCCGTGCCAGATATATTTCACTGATTTTACAGATGTAATCACTGCACGGACCGGCATTGGAAGGAATAACTTGCTTCCATAATGAAGAACTGTCTTCATGACAAGCTTTTCCTGATAAACAGCATTCAGCTCTCTTCCAGAGCCTGCGGCAACATGTTCCGGAAGAATTGCATTTTCATAAGAAAACTGCTTCAATAAATTCAAGACCTCTTCCTTATCTCCAACATAACAGATCACAGCATCTGCGGTGCGTTCATATACTTTTACATCTGTTACATTCTTCTGATTGGAGAGAAACCAGGATAGAGTATCCGCCTCCGTATATGTCATCCTTTTCTGGACAACATGGATACGAAGGCGGCCATTAATCTCATGCTTTACAATAAATTTCATAGAGATTTAAACTTCTTCCTCTTTGAAATCCTGCGCACCTGTATTCTCTTCCTGAGTTTCTGTCTCTTCTGCTTCTTCTGCTTCGTAGACAGCCTCAGCCTCTTTTGCTGCACGTGACTCATTGATCTGCTGAGCCTCTGCAAGAATATCCTCTGCGTTCTCCTGAACAGTTGTAGCTGTCTTCATAACACAGTCTTTTGCTCTTAAAACTGCTGCTGTACAGTTTGTATAAAGTTTCTTTGCATCATCACTTGCAAGAATTTTCACTCCCGCTGTTCCGAAAAGAACACCTCCTGCAAAGATTCCTGCTTTTTTCAATTTAAATATATCCCACATTGTATAAAACCTCCTAAAATTTTTATACATCATATCAACTCACTATGCAGATAGTCAATTCTAACTGCATTTGTCGATAAATTTTATCGTTTATTATCCGGTAATTTAATTGATGTTACTTTTTGATCTTTTACATAACCGCAATGTTTCAGTCCTTCGCGGATCACCTTGTTCCACCCTGTTTCCGTAAGTTTAAAGATCGTATCATCATCCAGCATGATGATACATCCCCCATCTTCCGGACAATCCTGCGCACAATCAACTTTATACATATTTTTTCTGTTGATTGCTCCGATTTCTTCTAATGCATTGATCATTCTGTAAACAGTTGCCACACCGATCTTTTCATCTGCCTGGGATGCCTTATAAAAGATTTCTTTACAGCTTGAGCATTCATTTTCCAAAATAATATCAATCAACATCTTACGCTGTTTTGTGATCCGGCATCCGTTTTCTTTTAATTTTTCAATAATTTGCTCTTTCTTACTCACGGTACACCTCCTGCTTTCGGTCTTCGCTGTATCAGTTACTTCGCCATCTCACAGAGAGTTTCGCTCTCATGAGATAGAGGTGACCTCATAACCTGCATTTTTACTGCATTTTTAAATCTGCCAGATCAATTTCTCTGTCATAGGAAACTTCTGCACTATTTTCCTTCAAACTCACCTTTGCAGTAACACCATCCAATCCATTCAATGCATTCGTTACGGTATTTGCACAATGCTCGCAGTGCATTCCTGAAATCTTCAACGTCTTTCTGCCAATCACCGGACCGTCTAAAAACTTTGTTTTTGCTTTCTTGCTACTTCCTGAACCGCCTCCGCAACAAGGACCTTCTCCTTTAAAATGTTTGATTGATCCTTTCAGAGCCAACCCAAGCAAGATGATTACAATTAATATAATGATAATATCTGCCATTTTGTGATCCCTCTTTTAGTCTTCTTTCTCTTCTCTGTTTTCTCGCCATTTCTTGATCCACAGATAAATCTGATAGATGGATACACCAACAAGGTAAATCAAAAGAAATGCACCAAATGCGTAAAACATAGAACCTGTTGAATTTCCCATTCTAATCACCTTTTACTTTTTCTTTGTATATTGAGATTTTCCAGCTGCCGCACTGCATCCGCCGCAGCTTCCACAATTGCCGCTGCATCCGGCGCATCCGACATGTTTCCCTTCTTTATGGTTCTTATATCCTTTATAAATGAGAAAAATACAATATCCGATAATTAAAGTTATTATTACAATATTTGCTATCATTGTCATCAACACCTCTTTTTTCTCTTATTATAACAGAGAGCCGGATACATTTCCTGCATCCAGCTCTATTTTTCAAGAACGCTTTCACGTTCTTGTTTCTCTCATATTACGCTGCCTGCACAGAACGTTTTGAGTATACTTTCTGATCTTTGTACGGATCTGGTCTGAAGAGCATGAACAGAAGGAAGATCAATAAGATAAATCCTACTGCTGTACCTACGCCAAATGCTCCGCCTGTTACGAAAGATCCTACCTGGTATACGATCAGGCAAACAACATAAGCAAATACATTCTGGAACAGGATTGCAAACCAGAACCATTTTCTGGACTGCATCTGCTGTGCCATTGTCGCGATTGCTGCAAGACAAGGTGAGTCAAGCAGGTTGAACAGAAGGAATGTAAATGCTGCAATTGTTGACGGGAACCAGGAAGCAACTCCCTGCGCTACTGTCACTGCGTCTTCTGTATCTCCGGACACATTTGCAAGAACTCCCATTGTAGAAACGATTGCTTCTTTCGCTGTAAATCCTGAGATAGATGCTGCTACAGGCTGCCACTCACCAAATCCAAGTGGTGCGAACAGTGGAGCGATCACTCCGCCGATTGCTGCCATTAAGCTGTCTGCGCTGTCTTCTACAAGTCCAAATCCATCTGCTGTAAATCCGAATCCTCCAAGGAACCACATTACTACGCATGCAAGGAACAGGATTGTTCCGGCTTTGATGATGAATCCTTTCAGTCTCTCCCAAACATGAAGGAGAACTGTCTTAGCCTGTGGAATATGGTACTGTGGAAGCTCCATTACGAACGGAGCCGGTTTTCCTGAGAAAGGTTTTGTCTTCTTCAGGATGATTGCAGAAACAAGTACTGCAACGATTCCTACAAAGTACATCAATGGTGCAATGAAGGAGCTCTCCTGATATCCTGCTACTTCACCGGCAATAACTCCACCCATCATAGCAATAACCGGAAGTTTTGCTCCACATGGAATAAATGTTGCTGTCATGATTGTAAGACGTCTGTCGTTGTCCTGCTCAATTGTCTTGGAAGCCATGATTCCAGGAATTCCACATCCTGAAGAAATCAGAAGCGGAATAAAGCTCTTGCCTGAAAGTCCGAAATGTCTGAACACACGGTCCATAACGAATGCAATACGTACCATGTATCCACAGTCTTCAAGAATAGACAGGAAGAGGAACAGAATCGCCATCTGTGGAACGAATCCAAGTACTGCTCCAAGTCCGCCGATGATACCATCCACTACAAGTCCGTTAATCAGGTCACTTGCTCCGACATTCGTAAGGAATCCTCCGACTGCATTCTGGATTGCTCCAACGAATGTATCATTTGTCCAGTCTGTTACAAATGTACCTACTGTTGTGACAGATATGTAATATACAAGCCACATAACTGCGATAAAAATCGGAATACCAAGGATTCGGTTTGTAACGATACGGTCAATCTTATCCGATGTTGTCAGTTTTTCTTTTGCTTTTTTAACAGTAGTTCCGACAATCTTCTGGATAAACTGATAACGTCCGTCAGTTACAATACTTTCCATATCGTCATCATGTTTCTTTTCCAGTTTTGTTCTTTCATCTTCAACAACTGCTTTTGCTGCACCTGAGAGCTTTATCTGATCTACAACTTTGCTGTCATTTTCAAGGAACTTTACAGCGTACCATCTTTTTTTATCTTCTGTGATTGTATCAGGAAGGATTTCTTTTACGCTTTCTACTGCTGCTTCCATGTCTTTTGCAAAAATCTCACCAGGAAGCTTTACTTCTTTCTGCTTCGCAACTTTGATTGCTTCATCGATCAGTTCATTCAGGCCTTTCTGTTTCAGTGCTGAAATCTCAATGATCGGGCATCCGATCAGCATGGAAAGACGTTTGACATCAATCTTAATACCTCTCTTAGCGAGAAGATCGCACATGTTCAATGCGATTACAACCGGTACCCCTGTCTCAACAAGCTGTGTTGTAAGATACAGGTTACGTTCAATGTTTGTTGCATCAACAAGGTCAACGATTACATCCGGGTTCTCATTCAGAACATAATCACGGCTGACAACCTCCTCAAGTGTATATGGAGAAAGGGAATAGATTCCCGGAAGGTCAGTTACTGTAACATCTTCCTTTTTATACTTCTTGTTCTTGATCTTACCTTCTTTTTTTTCTACCGTTACGCCCGGCCAGTTACCAACATACTGGTTAGCTCCTGTAAGAGCATTAAACAGTGTTGTCTTACCACAGTTCGGGTTTCCTGCAAGTGCAATTGTGATTGCCATTACTCTCTTTACCTCCTTAAGTTATATCAATCAGGCTATTCTGCATATAAGGTTTTATTTAACTTCTACACACTGTGCATCCGCTTTTCTGACAGTAAGTTCGTATCCACGGACTGTAATCTCAACCGGATCACCAAGCGGTGCAACTTTTCTGATAAAAAGTTCACTTCCTTTTGTGATCCCCATATCCATAATACGGCGTTTGTAAGCACTGTCTCCATCGATTTTTGTAACTACAACAGTAGTTCCTACTTTTGCATCACCCAAAGTCATAACACATACTCCTTCCTTTCTTTACTTTACTCATCACTTTTTCAGCGTCTAAATCAGATCATAATATGGCGCGCCATATCAGCATTTACTGCTACTCTCGAATCTTTAATATTAACAATAACGTTACCGCCAATTGCAGATAGCACGATCACTTCTGCTCCGGGCACAAATCCAAGATTTGCAAGAAAACGCTTCGTCTCATCATTTCCGCTTACTCTCTTAATTGTATTGGTTTCGCCAATGTTGGCCATTGTAAGTGGCATAATCTCACGCTTCTTTCTTAAATGATATTAGAATCCATTCTCATTTGATATAGATTATTAAAAACAGTTGAGATTGATAATTTTTTTCATTTTCTCTTCTGTTCGTAAGTTAGTATATGCTAATTCTCATTAGTTGTCAATGACTAATTTGCAGTTTTTCTAATTTTTTCTGTTCAACGCCAATGTTGAATTTGTCTGGCAAATTGTTTGCTGTCAGGAATAAATTATGATATACTAAGAAAAGACATGAAAATTCACTGTGAATAGTGATACGAATAAATTCTAATTTATATAGAGGAGGCCATTACCTATGCATGTAAATGAATCATCTGAAAATTATCTGGAGACAATCCTCATGTTAAGCAAGAAGCTTCCTGTCGTACGTGCCGTCGACATTGCAACAGAGCTTAACTTTAAGAAATCAAGTGTCAGTGTAGCAATGAAAAAACTCAGAGAAAGCGAACATATTATTGTATCTCGTGAGGGCTATATTACATTGACAGAATCTGGACAGGCAATTGCTGACATGATATATGAGCGTCACACGCTTCTCTCTTCCTGGCTTGAGAGACTCGGTGTTGACCCACAGATTGCCGCTGATGATGCTTGTCGTATGGAGCATGTAATCAGCGAGGAAAGTTTCAACGCAATTAAAAAACATATTGTTTCTCATTCTTAAAACGAAAAAGCACCTTCAGAAGAGTGATATCTCTTCTGTTAGTGCTTTTTTCTTACTTTTACTTATCGTTATAATGATACCTACATGGTAAATACACAAACGGAGTTGGTGGGATTCGAACCCACGTGCCCCGGAGGGCTAACGCATTTCGAGTGCGCCCCGTTATGACCACTTCGATACAACTCCATATGATATTTTTGTCTTAACAGACATCTTTTTAATTATATCATTTCTTCTTGAAAAATCAAGTGATAATTCCCCTTAAAAATTTGTTAAGTCACTCATAAATTTTGTCATTACAAATATAATAAATACGTATATAATAGATATGATATCAAGAACAGGCTCTTCCTTCTTATCTACATTACTTTTTAAGGGGGACTCTCATGAACCACAATACACTCGTAATTGAAATCAAATCTACACTTGATAAACTTATTGCTGCCAGAACTAGTCTTGGTTATGATTACATTGTGTATGGATTACTCTTGATAAACGAGGATCAGACTCGTGTATCCAATATTACCAAAGCTTTGTACATCGATATTGCTGCCCATTATGAGACAAGCTGGTCTTGTGTAGAAAAAAACATCCGCAACACGGTCAATGCAATCTGGACTTCGGAAAATAAAACTATTCTTGAAATGATTTTCAACAGAACCTATATGGACAGAAAACCAACGAATAAAGAATTTTTTGAATATTTATACGATTTTATTTTCTTATCACAAGAAACCGCCCCGACCCAATCAGAAGAAAATGTATCTTCCATCCTCTGCCCTGTCTGTAACAATAAATGTCAGGTACTCGAAAGCATGCTTTCCTTTTGTGGCAAAACGACTTCAGCCTGAACCTGACTGCACGCATGTATAAGATATAATAATCAATCCGTTTTTCAAAAAGGACCTCCCTTCAATCATGGGAAGCCCTTTTTATATCTGAAATAATTATAACTTTTCTCTTTCTTCCATAATCCAGTCCATCACTCTCTCAATTCCTTCTCCCGTCTTCGCGCTGACTGGAAAAACAACTGCATTTGGATTTAATTTCAGAATCCGTTGTTTCGCAACTTCGAAGTCAAAATCAAAATACTCCAGAGTATCTATTTTATTGATCAATACCAGATCACTTACCTGAAACATCAACGGATATTTCAGTGGTTTGTCATCTCCTTCCGGCACACTAAGAAGCATCACGTTCTTATGAGCACCTGTGTCAAACTCTGCCGGGCACACCAGATTCCCTATATTTTCAAGAATTAACAGATCAAGATTCTCTGTATCATACTCAAGCAATGCACGGGATACCATATCTGCATCAATATGGCACAATCCACAGTTATGGATCTGAATAGATTCTACCCCTGTCAGATCTGCAACTCTCTGTGCATCTAAACTTGTCTCAATATCTACATCCATCTCACCGATTCTCAGCTGATCTTTCATTCTGTTGATCATTGCGCTTAGCAGTGTAGTTTTTCCACTCCCTGGTCCGGACATAACATTTAAAAATAGTGTTCCCTGCGCACTCATTTTCTCGCGGATTGCCTTTGAAGTAGCATCATTATCTGCAAACACGCTTTCTTTAATCTCAATCACTCTGACATTTCCCATGTTTTTTTCCCTTTCTTCAACATCTTATGCATTCACTTCCTGTATCTTTTCCAACAGATAATCAGCCAGTTCCTTCACACCCTCTCCTGTCTTTGCAGAGATGTAAAAAATCTTAATCTGTGGATTCAATCTTTTTGCGCATGCTTCAACATAGTCTTTTCGGAAATCAAAAACAGGTAATGCATCGATTTTGTTTATCACTAACACGTCAGATACTTCATACATCAGCGGATATTTCGCCGGTTTGTCATCTCCTTCCGGAACAGAAAGAATCGTCAGATTAAAGTTTGCACCTGTATCAAACTCAGCCGGACAAACAAGATTCCCTATATTCTCAAGTACAACAAAGTCCAGATCATCTCTTTCAAACGCTCTGATTCCCTGTCGTGTCATATCTGCATCCAGATGACACATCCCACCGGTATGCAGCTGAATCGATGGAATTCCAGCATCGATCAGTGTATTCGCATCCACGTCAGAATCAATATCTGCTTCCATCACGCCCCATTTGATTTTTCCTTCAAAATGAGGTTTCAATGCCAGAAGTGTACTTGTCTTTCCGCTTCCCGGACTGGACATCAGATTCATCAGACATGTCTTCTGTGCCTTTAATTCCTGGCGCAGTACCTGTGCATCTGCATTGTTGTCTTCAAGAATTGTCTCTTTTAATTCTATTACTTTTGCTTTTTCCATGCGTTCTCCCCCTGGTGTCGGACACCATTTTGTTTTTTTGCTTTTATCTCCAACTACAATACCTGCGGATTGTTTCATATAAAGTCATTATATGTTACTGTTCACTCCCGTGTCAATCACTCCGCTGATTGACACGGAGGATGCATGTTTTGGCTTGAATGCATCTCGCCCCATCGCCAAAGGCGATTTAAAATGGCGAGATGCGTTGCTGGTCGCACATCGTGTGAACAGTAACCATTATATCAAATAGGCACAATTTTGTATATTTTTTATAATGCCTTTCTTACATCTCTGTGATATAATTTTGTTAGATATAACTAACAATAACTATTCTTTTCTAATATGTGTGAGCTTTATCTATCTCGCTTGAAGTCAGAGTATTCCTAACTAAGATAAACTCAATTCTCACACAGAACAGGGGGGCGGACTATGTTTTTATCCTTAACCAATATCAAAAAATCCTTTGGACAAGGTGACAGTCGTGTAGAAGTCTTAAAAGGCATTGATCTATCGATTGAAAAAGGAGAATTCTGTGTTCTTCTTGGACCTTCCGGCTCGGGAAAATCCACTTTGCTGAATATCATCGGAGGTATTGACCGTGCAGACAGCGGGCAGATCACAATTGAAGGCGAACTGATGGAAAAAATGACTGCAAAACGCTTGAGTCAATACCGAAGGAAGCATCTGGGATATGTTTTCCAGATGTATAATCTGATTCCGAATCTTACCGTGCGCGAGAATATTGAAGTCGGTGCTTACTTAAGTGATCACGCGTTAGATGTAGATGAACTTCTTGATACCCTTGGTCTTTCTGCACATCAGAAAGAAGCTGCCGAATCAGCTCTCCGGTGGCCAGCAGCAGCGTACTGCCATTGGGCGGGCGATTGTTAAAAATCCTGATATTCTGCTCTGTGATGAGCCAACCGGCGCGCTTGATTATAAAACGTCGAAAGAAATACTGAAGCTGATTGAAACAGTCAATCAAAAATACGGCAATACAGTTGTAATGGTAACGCACAACGATGCGATCAAAGATATGGCAGACCGCGTTGTCCGGATCCGTGACGGTATGATACGAAAAAATTATCTGAACGATCATAAGGTCAGTGCACAGGAACTCGACTGGTAAAGGAGGCTACAGACAATGAAAAATCCATTGAATAAACGTCTCCCCAGAGAATTCCGGAAAGACTTTGGTAAGTATCTTGTCATTTTCCTTCTCCTTGTAATCACAATCGGATTCGTCTCCGGATTTCTTGTTGCCGATGGCAGCATGATCAAAGCTTATAATGAAGGAATTGACAAATATAATACAGAGAACGGACATTTCCGTACTTCTGAAAAAATGAATGATGCGCAGATTCAGTCTGTGGAAGAAAATGGTATCCGTATCTATGACAATTTCTATCTGGAACAGGATTTAACAAATGGCAGCACAATGCGTATCTTTGCAAACAGGGAGCAGGTGAATCTTGCCTGCCTCATGGAAGGAGAATTTCCAAAAGCGGCAAATGAGATTGCAATCGACCGTATGTATGCTGACAACAATAAGATTTCCATCGGAGACACACTGAAAAGTGATACACAGAGTTGGAAAGTTACCGGATTCATTGCTCTTCCGGATTACAGCTGTCTTTTCCAGAACAACAACGATTCCATGTTTGATTCTGTCAAATTCGGAATTGGAGTTGTAACGTCCGAAGCATTTGAATCTTTGGATTCTCCACTTGTAAAATACTGCTATGCGTGGAAATACAACGATGAACCTACGACAGAGAAAGAAGAAAAAGAAGTATCTGATGATCTGATGAAAGCAATCAACAAGGATGTTTCTCTGGAAGAATTCGTTCCGCGTTATCTCAATCAGGCAATCATATTTACCCGGGATGATATGGGAAGCGACCGCGCAATGATGATCGTATTTCTTTATATTGTAATTGCGATCATGGCGTTTGTCTTTGGCATTACGATTAGCAACACCATTGCAAAAGAGGCAAATGTCATCGGAACTCTTCTTGCCAGCGGCTACACCAGAAATGAACTGATCCGCCATTATATGACCATGCCGATCCTTGTCACACTGGTCGGAGCTTTGATCGGAAATGTTCTCGGCTATACGATCATGAAAGATGTCTGCGCCGGTATGTATTATGGAAGCTACAGCCTTCCGACATATGTAACCGTCTGGAACGCAGAAGCATTTCTGCTTACTACGATCATTCCGATCTTGCTAATGCTTCTCGTCAATTACACAGTACTTCGCAGAAGACTATCACTTTCTCCTTTGAAGTTCCTCCGCAGAGACTTAAAGAGAAGGCAACAAAAGCATGCATTATCACTGAACAGAAGAATTCCATTTTTCAGTCGTTTCCGACTGCGTGTGATTTTCCAGAATGTCAGCAATTACCTTCTGCTGTTCCTCGGAATCTTATTTGCAAACCTTCTGTTGATGTTCGGTCTGCTCTTCCCGGCTGTACTCGATCATTATCAGACTGTTCTAGAAGATAACCTGCTTTGTAACTACCAGTACATTTTGCAGATACCGATCAACGCCATGGACGAAGATCATAAACTTGAAAGCCTTGTAAATATGCTCCATTTTCAGCACGAGGTAGAAACCGATAACCCTGATGCGGAGAAATTCAGCGCTTATTCACTGAAAACAACAGATAAGAAATATAGGGAAGAGGAAATCCTGCTCTATGGACTTGCAGATAACAGCCGCTATCTTCCGATTGATTTTCAGGAAACTGTATCTGACAAAGATGTTTCAAAGAAAGAGGATGCTTCTGATGCAACTCCTGCATACATCTCTTCTGCTTATGCAGATAAATATCTTCTGGATATCGGTGATGAAATCACTTTAAAGGAAGCTTATGAAGATGATACATACACGTTTTCTATTGAAGGAATCTACGATTATGAAGGTGGTCTGACCGTTTTTCTTCCACAGGATACGTTCAATGAACTGTTTGACCTTGGTTCCGATTACTTCAGTGGTTATCTCTCTGACAGCGAGATCACAGATATTGATCCGAAATACATCGGTTCTGTGATTGACCTCGACAGTCTGTCTAAGATTTCCCGACAATTGGATGTTTCGATGGGAAGCATGATGTATCTGTTAGACGGATTTTCAATCGTGCTCTTTATGATTCTGATCTATCTTTTGTCAAAGATCATTATCGAAAAGAATGCACAGTCGATCTCTATGACAAAAATACTTGGATACTCTGACCGGGAGATCAGCAGTCTGTATCTGCTGTCTACAACCATTATGGTCGTAGTCTTCCTGCTTCTGAGTTTTCCGATAGAAACAATTCTTATGAACGCTCTCTTCCGCGGAATTATGCTCAGCAGTATTTCTGGTTGGATTCCATTGTACATTAATCCGGTCCTGTATGTAAAAATGTTCCTGCTAGGATTCGTAACTTACTTGCTTGTTGCATTGACCGAATACCGCAGGATCAAGAAAGTTCCTATGGATCAGGCCTTAAAAAATATTGAATAATCGTGACTGTACCTGTATCTGCTGCCTAAGGACTTCTAAGTTAGGCATAACAGTGCAGGTCCCATTTGAAAGGAGAATTTCTCGTGAAAAGAAAATGTTGCAAAAATTAGTTCCCGGTCTGTGTGCCAGTCTTGTCCTGATTTCTGCCACAAGTCTGACAGGATGCTCAACTGACACCAAGACAGCTACTACTGCTTCAGATGCTGACAAATCAGAAACCGTATATGTAAAAGCTGATGCAAGCGGAACGATAAATGAGATCAAAGTCCAGACAGACTTGAAAAATACCGGAACATCAAAGGAAATCAAAGACTTCTCAACTCTGAAAGACATAAAAAATACGAAAGGAAATGAGTCCTTCACCCAATCCTCTGACGGGACGATTACCTGGGAAAACAAAGGGGGCTGACATTCATTATGAAGGGACTTCTACGGAAGAACTTCCTATAAATGTAAAAATCAGTTACACACTGGATGGAAAGTCTATACAGCCGGAAGATCTCTCCGGAAAAAGTGGAAAACTTGGAATTCGTTTTGATTATGAAAATACTACCGAAGAAAATGTAACTGTAAATGGTGAAGAGATGACTTCTCCAGTTCCATTCGCCGTGATCTCTGCCATGATTCTTCCGGAAGACACTGCTTCTAATATCCAGGTGACGAATGGTAAAATATTTACCATAAATGACCAGAGCGTTGTTGTCGGTTATGCCTGCCCGGGACTTAAGGACAGTCTGAAGCTTACTGATTATGAACCTACGGAAGATATCTCTATCCCAGAATCAGTGGAAGTAACTGCAGATGTAACAGATTTTGAGATGGACTTTACTGCGACCGTGGTCTCCTCCGGTCTGTTTGAAGATCTCGAAGAGGATTCCTTTGACGATATGGAGGATGCCGCTGACAGCCTGCAGGAACTCGGAGATGCATCCGGCAAACTTGCTGACGGAGCAGCGCAGCTGCTGGGCGGCGCTTCTACTTATCAAAGTTATCTTGGGCAATATGTAGACGGTGTCTCACAACTTGCCGAGGGAACAGACACTTTAGATGACGGTGTAACTGCACTTAATGAAAATTCCGGAAAGCTGGTTTCAGGTGCTTCTTCTCTTCAAACTGGTCTTGAACAGCTGAATTCTGCTCTCTGCCAGATATGCACGGATTCTGGTTCTCTTCCATCTGCTGAGACACTTTCAGCACTTCAGGAACAGATTAAATCACTCGGCCAACAGCTGGATTATGTTGATTCCTCCCTTGCAGAGGCAAAATCCTCCTTCGCATCCGTCAACTGGGATACTCTGAAATCTTCTATCACAGAGGACGCAAAAGAACAGTCCAAAACTGCTGCGACAGATGCTGTCCAGTCTGCGATTAATCAGATTGTTTCTGAAACTGCATCAGATTCAGAATTATCAGAAGAATCTAAAAATGCTGTCAACGATAAGATGTCACAATTGAAGAATGAAATAAATGATACGATTGCATCTGCAATTGATCAGAACCTTGATCTTCCCTCTTCCTCCACAGATATCGATCAGCTGAAATCCGCCACAGAAGGAACATTAAACAGCCTGACGGAACTGATTACTTCCTGCCATACTACGCTTGACCAAATGTCTTCCGGTGCCGGTTCCTTTACTGAGGCAATGCAGAGTCTTTCTTCTCTCAGTGAGACATTAAAAACTTTGCAGAGCTCACTTTCAGCTTTATCTGCCGGCAGTTTACAGCTCACTCAGGGACTTACCTCTTTCCAACAGGGAATCAGTCAATTGTCTGAAGGCAGCTCAACGCTCTCTCAAGGAGCTACTAAACTGGGCACAGCCGGGAAAGAACTAAAAGAAGGATACACAACCCTTGCTCAAGGAATCTCTTCTCTCTCTGAAGGACTTACTCTCTTTGATAAAGAAGGAATCCAGGAACTTGAAAAACTAGGCGGGGATGATCTGAAGAATCTCTCCAAAAGAATGAAAGCTGTCAAAGAAGCGGACGCTGAATACGATAATTATGGCGGTAAGTTAGAAGAACAGACCGGGGACGTACGGTTTATTATTGAGACAGATGGGATTGATTAAGAAGGCTTTGGGTCATTTCTATTGACCCAAAGCCTTCTTTCTATAATTCTTTTTTTACATTCCACTGCCTGCCCAAAACTCCATCTAGTTGTATTTGTAGGTTTACAAACTCCATAACATATTTTCTTTTACTCTTTTACAATCCAACTGCCAGTTTTCTTTGAACCAACTCTCTCTAATCGTCCTAATTCAGACAACTATTTGCAACAATGTCAAGTGATGAATTCAATAAAAGTCAAAATCAAAGAGCAACATAACGTAATTCTATATTTTCTCTCTTTCCTTACGCGATGATTGACTTGAGTTTCGTGGATAAGGCAGCGGAAACTCAAGAAGATTGACGCTTGACAGTCTCCGGAAGGTTCGCTATAATGATAGACGTAAAATTTGAGTGGACTTTTCCGGATTCGGTCATCTTTTTGCCACACAGCTATCTTGTGATAGTTGTGTGGCTTTTTTTGTTGCCTGTATCTCGGAAGTGTTGGCAGAATGGAGGACTATATCAATATGGAAAATGATTTTTTATCTCTTATCAAGACGCGCCGCAGCGTACGGCCTATCAAGCGGAACCTGTATCTGCTGAGGCTCTGAACGCTGTACTGGAAGCAGGGACTTACGCCCCTACCGGCAGCGGACGTCAATTCTCCACCATTATTGCAATTACAGACCCCTACTATGGCGCGCCTGTCGTGGTTTTGATTTTGGCAAATGGCTCCGCAAGTACCTTTGTGGAGGACGGAAGCTGCCGGAAACCTTGCGCGGCGTCGGGGCGATTGCATTGGGTTATCCAGCCCAGGAAGCCGGTCAACCCGCAGCACGCAAACAAAACTATATTGTTCGGATTTAATGTCCTGCTGTCCGGCGCAATTTTTTTGTGCCGGATACTTTGTAGAGAGGAGGGAAAGTATGCAGACCAACAATAAAATGGCGGTCGCTCCTATTGGAAAACTCATCTGGCAAATGTCGATACCGCCGCTGATCTCCATGTTCCTGCAATATTCCTATAATTTGATAGACAGTGCGTTTGTGGCGCAGTTGAGTGAGAATGCACTAACGGCTGTTTCTCTGTCGTTTCCCATTACAACGCTTATGAATGCGGCGTCTATCTGGATCGGCGTCGGTGTGAATGTACTGATTGCAGGGTATCTTGGACAGAAAAAGCAGGATGATGCAAATACAACCGTCACACATGGATTGTTACTGGCCCTTTGGAATTGGTGCTTTGCTCAATCTTCGGCATTACTGATTATGAAACCCTATTTTCGGGCGTTTACCAGTAATGAAGAAATCTATCAGTTGAGCATTGCCTATTTGAGCGTGTGTTCGTTCATGCAAATTCCCAATATGGTGCATATCGCCATCCGAAGATGATACAGCACCGGGAATATGGTTGCTCCCATGTGTTTTCAGATTGCGGGAGTGATTGTTAATTTTGTATTCGATCCCATCTTGATTTTTGGTATTGGTGTTTTTCCGGATATGGGCATCCGCGGCGCTGCAGTGGCTACTGTTGCGGGCTATTCATTATCCATGATTTTGGCATTTGCTTTGCTGCTGGGCAAAAAGCAGAAAGTGCAGGTAAAAATCAAGGGCTTTCATTTGCAAAAGCAGATGATTCGCCGTATTTTGCCTTTGGCCTGCCATCTTTTATTATGAACGCCCTCAGTTCGTTTATGGTGACGTTCGTCAATCTGTTCCTGGTGGCGTATTCCGATACGGCGATTGCTTTCTTCGGCGCATACTTTAAGGTGCAGCAGTTGATCGTTATGACGGTAAACGGCTTGATTCAGGGCTGTTTGCCTGTCATGCGGTTTAACTACGGCGCAGGCAACAGCGAAAGGCTGCATTCCGCTTTCCGATACGGAACCGCTTTGGTCACTGGTATGATGATACTGGGGACATTGGCCGTCATCCTTTTTCCAGCACAGATTTTGGAATTGTTTACGGCGTCGGAAACCATGCGCTCCTTTGGGATATCCGCTATGCGGATTATTGCGGCAAGCTATCTGTTTTGCGGTCTCTCTACTATGATTTCCACCTATTTTCAGGCTACGGAAAAGTAGGTTCCAGCATGGCAATCCAATTATGCAGGCAGATGCTTTTCCTTGTTCCCGCCGTATGGTGTCTGGACAAATTGTTCCATCTGAACGGAATCTGGCTTGCATTTCCGGTTGCCGAAACTGCCACTTTGCTCGTTGCTCTTGTGATGATGGCATGGCATCGCCGCAAAAATATCTCATAACGTGTTCCAAGGAGGAAAAATGATGAACGACACTTTCATGAAAGAGAAACCGGTATTACCGCTGATTTTATCCATGTCATTGCCTATGGTGTTATCCATGCTAGTTAATTCTCTCTATAACATTGTGGACAGTTTTTTCGTCGCGCAGATCAGCGAGGAGGCTATGACGGCATTATCGTTGGTTTACCCGGTTCAAAATTTTATCAATGCTGCCGGAATTGGATTTGGCGTTGGGATCAATGCAGTGATCGCCCTCTATCTGGGCGCGGGGGATCACAGAAAAGCGGATCAGGCAGCCACGCAGGGACTTGTGCTTGCCGTGATTCATGGCGTTGTTATGACAGTCTGCTGTATTACGATCATGCCGGTTTTCCTGCGGATGTTCACTTCATCCGAAGCGGTCATCGAACTTGGCGTCCGCTATTCTGTCGTTGCGTTCGCCTTTACACTCATTGTTACCGTCAGCATGACGTTTGAGAAATTGTTCCAGGCAGTAGGAAACATGAAAACGACCATGATAAGCCTGATGTGCGGGTGCATCACAAACATTGTCTTAGATCCCGTTCTGATTTTTGGCTATGGCCCATTCCCGGAAATGGGAATCGAAGGCGCTGCGCTGGCGACCGGCATCGGACAGGCTCTGACGCTGACGATTTACCTTGTAGTCTATCTTGCGCGGCCAATTCGCGTGCATATCCGCAGGCAGTACATTCTCCCCAGCAAAAAGATGGTAATAAAGCTGTACTCCATTGGCATTCCCGCAACCCTGAATCTCGCGCTTCCGTCTCTTTTGATTTCGGCGCTCAATGCGATTTTGGCGGCATATTCCGAAGTGTATATTCTGGTTTTGGGAATCTATTACAAATTGCAGACATTTGTCTATCTTCCAGCGAATGGCATTGTGCAGGGGATGCGCCCCCTGATCGGCTATAACTACGGCGCGGGGGAACACCAACGGGTCAGCCAGATCTTTAAGATCGTTTTGTGCATGAGTGGTATCATTATGGTGTTTGGGACAGTAATATGTCTGCTGATCCCCGGACAGTTGATGGGGCTGTTTACCCACACAGAAGCGACGATTCAGGCCGGGGAAACCGCCTTACGCATCATCGGGTCCGGGTTTATCGTCTCGGCGGTTTCTGTTACATCTTCCGGCGCATTGGAGGGACTTGGGAAAGGAACTCCCTCCTTACTGATTTCCCTTTGCCGGTATGTAGTGGTCATCATCCCGGCTGCGTTTTTACTCAGCAGGTTTTTCGGAGCGGTTGGCGTCTGGAATGCGTTTTGGATCACGGAAGCGATTACTGCGATCATTTCCCTTGTCATTTACCGCAAGGCAATCACAGGCCCGTGACGGCGGCCCGAAAGCCATGAACACCGTCCTTACTCCACCGCGCCGGATAAATTCCTGCTTCTCTAAGATGAGCAGCTATTGTATGGCATATCTTTAATCATTCTCTGAACAGTGCTTCTCGATTGGATCGGAAGGTCGGTTCCAAACCCGGTTGATAATTTGCTGCATTTTCGTATGCGGTACGGATTTTACTTACATACTTTACTTTTCTTGAAAAAGTACTATACTTATTTATGGTTTAAATCAGTTCTATTATGAAAGACTTTACACGAATACGGAGATGATTTTATGACCATCAGTATACTTCTCATGAAACAAATTGCACAGCTTTTTCTTATGATCTTTATGGGATACTTAATTGTAAAAACAGGTATTGTCGAGGATACCGACAGTAAGGTATTGTCCAAAATCATCCTTTATCTGGTCATCCCTTGTGTAATTATAAACGCTTTTCAAGTTGATTATACTTCTGACACTGTGAGAGGATTGCTACTGGCTTTTATAGCATCTGTTCTCACACAGATTGTCCTTCTTATTGTTGTCTCTGTTTTAGGGAAACTTTTTCATTTAAACGAAGTAGAAATTGCCTCTATCTATTACTCTAATTCTGGTAATCTGATTGTACCAATCGTAACTTTTATCTTGGGAAAAGAGTGGGTATTATATGGATGTGTATTTATGAGCGTGCAACTCATTTTTATATGGACTCACTGTAAGAAAATTATCAGCCAAGAGGCTTCTTATGACTGGAAAAAAGATTGTCCTCAATATAAATATGATTTCTATTTTTATTGGAATCCTGCTTTTCTTTACAAAAATCCATTTACCGGAAATCATAAATGATTCGATAAGTTCTGTCGGTAATATGATCGGACCTGCAAGCATGATCGTAACAGGTATGCTTTTCGCCGGTATGGATCTGAAACAGATTTTTACAAATAAGAAAGTTTATTTTATCTCTATTCTCCGGTTAATCGTATTACCTATATTTGCACTGATTCTGATTAAGTTAAGCCATCTCGCCGCTTTTTCAGCAGATGGAGATAAAATCATGCTCATTGTATTTCTTGCAATCATTACTCCACCTGCCTCAACTGTAACCCAGATGTGTCAAGTATACGGAAATGATTCTCAATATGCCAGTGCGATCAATGTTGTTACAACACTGTTTTCTATTGTTAGCATGCCGCTTTTAGTGATGCTATTTCAAATGTTTTAGCTATGAAATTCTGCCGTTCTCCATTTCATATACCACATCTGCCACGTTCATTGTGGATACTCTGTGGGATACCAGGACAACGGTTTTCTTTCTGGCGGATTCTTTTAATGATCTTAAAATAATTCCCTCATTTAAAGAGTCAAGGTTTGATGTAGGCTCATCAAGCAGGATCAGAGGGCAGTCATGCAGAAATGCTCTTGCAATTCCGATTCTCTGTTTCTCACCGCCAGACAGCGTATCACCCAGTTCTCCGACTTCTGTATCATAGCCTTTCGGAAGTGTCATGATAAAATCGTGGATAGAAGCTTTCTTTGCGGCTTCCATAATCTCTTCTCTGGATGCTCCCGGCTTTGCGATTGCGATATTGTTTGCAATCGAATCATGGAACAGGTGTGTTTCCTGCGTCACATAAGACTCCATATCTCTTAGATGCTTTGTCGGAATCTTTCGGACATCTGTACCGTCTACCGATACGCTTCCTTCCTGCACATCCCAGAACCGCATCAACAGTTTTAAGAGTGTAGATTTTCCGGAACCACTCGCACCATGAATCCCTGTGATTTTACCCGGTTGTAATTTCAGAGAATAATTATCTAAAATGGTCTCCGCGCCGTATGCAAATGTTACGTTCTCTGCCTCTGCTCCTGCAAATGCATGAGCTGCACTCTCCTCAGAATTCACACTCTGATCAGCAAAAGTTTCTACATCCCCCGGTATCTCTTCCACAAGTGCTGTTTCTTCTAATAAGGAAAGAACACGCTCACCACTTGCCAGTGTCTGGTTCAGGTTGTTGGAAAGGCTTGATAATGCTACTACCGGTCCGAAAGAACCCATCATTGCGATCGTACAGGTTAAGATTCCTTCAAATCCCATCTCGCCCTTTGCATAGAGCCAGATCGTCAGTGCCAGCATTCCAAAGGATGCAAGCAGGATGACCATGTTCGTAAATGAACGCTGTGAGCCTTCCATTTTGCTTAATGATCCTCCTGCATTCCGGCAAGGTTTTTGGATTGCCCTGTCATCTGCTCTTTTCTCTTTTCACCCTGTCCGTACTGGATGGTTTCATCTAATCCACGTAAGGAATCCAGAACAAAACTGTTCAGTTCTCCGAAGCTTGTTCTAAACTCCATTCCCTTCTGGCTGCCACGTTTTCCATTCCACATTGGGATAGCTACACCGACAATCAGATAAGCTGCCAGTGCAAGCAGTCCTGCTAACCAGTGATACCTTCCGATAAAGATTACCATAATAACCGAGGTCAGTGTGGCGATCGCAATCGGGGAAATGGTATGTGCATAGAACACTTCCAGAAGCTCGATATCTGTTGTGATGATCGAGATCAGATTTCCCTTGTCTCTACCTTCCAGTTTCGCCGGGCAGAGCTTTCTTAAGGAAGCAAACACTTTATGACGAATGATCGCCAACAGTTTAAACGCAATAAAATGGTTACAATACTGTTCCACATAATGCAGGATTCCCCGGAGCACTGCGATCACGATCATGACTATGATAATCGTCTTTACCGGGGTAAATACTAACCACATCTTCTCTACCGGAACGATCATTCCTGCTATCCCTGTCAGAAGTCCATGCACGATGACCTGTCCTGCCAGTATTGTCAGGAAGATCGCACACAAGTAACCCAATGTTCCAAGGATAATTGCTGCCAACATGATATGAAGCAGGGGTTTTACTAACCCGATCAGGCTTCCCATGATCTGAATGGCACTTCTGCGTTTCGTTGTATTTGTATGTTCACTCATTATGCCACTCCCCCTTTCCCATAGTTTTCCAGAGCCATCTGGCTTTCATACAGATGTCTGTATGCACCATTCTGGCTCATCAGTTCGTCATGTTTTCCACTTTCCTTGATTTCCCCGTCTTTTAAGAAATAAATCTTATCAGACTTTACGACATTTGCCAGTCTGTGGGAAATCAGAAGCACCGTCTTTGTCTTTACCAGTTCATGAATCACATTCATGATCAGTTCTTCACTTTCCACATCAATATTAGATGCCGCTTCATCGAAAATATAAACTGCACTGTCTGTCCGAAGCAATGCTCTGGCAATCACCAGTCTCTGGCACTGACCGCCAGACAGGTTGCTTGCTTTTTCTAATAACCGTGTCTGCAATCCATCCTGCGTCTGTAAGAATCCTAAGAGATTGACTTTCTGAAGAACTGCTTCCATCTCTTCTTTCGTCGCATCCGGTTTTGCCATCTTCAAGTTTTCTTCTACTGTGCCTTTGAACAGATAACTGTTATGGCGGACCAGAACAACCCTCTGCATCAGATTTGTTTCATTCACTTCATTCAGCGGTACGCCACCGATGGTGATCTCTCCGCTGTATCCCCGGTTCTTTGCTGCAAGAATTCCTGCAATCGTACTCTTACCACATCCGGATTCACCAACCAGTGATACAAAACTTCCTGCCGGAAGATATAAATTGATGCCTTTTAAAATCTCTCTATCCTCTTCATACGAAAAATGCACATCTTTTAATGTAACATCCAATGCTCCGTCTGGCAGTGTTTTTTCTCCGGCCTGTGGTTCGGTAAATCTAAAATCTTGAAAATCTTATCACTCGCTGCCATACCATTCATTGCGATATGGAAGAATGAACCAAGCAGTCGAAGCGGCAGGAAAAACTCGCTGGCAAGCAGGACGATACATAACGTTCCTGCCACACTGATATTTCCTTTTAAGAATTCGGACACCGCAACTGCCATACCAATTGCTGCACCACCATATGCCACAATGTCCATCACACTTGTGGAATTGAGCTGCATGGTCAGAACTTTCATCGTAATCCTACGGAAGTTCTGGGATTCCACATCCATCTCGTCCGCTTTCTGCTGATCTGCCTGATAAATCTTCAGTGTCGTCAGTCCCTGCAGATTCTCAAGGAACGAATCACCCAGCCCGGTATAGATACTCCAATATTTGCTCAAAAGTTTCTTTGCGATCTTCTGAACCACAACGATCGAGATCGGAATCAGTGGCACACAGATCAACAGGATCACACTTGCCTTTACACTCACTCTGCAAAGAATGAGAAATAAGGTCAGTGGTGCGATCAGGCTGTAGAACAACTGCGGAAGGTATTTTCCAAAATACGTTTCCAACTGCTCGACACCTTCTGTCGAAACCTGTACCACCTCAGAAGAAGACACCTGCTCACTGTAGGAAGCTCCCAGTTTCAACATCTTGTCATAAATCTTTTCTCTTAAAATTCTCTTTACATCTACACATGCAAGATACGAAGACCTTGCCCCCATCCGTTCGCATACAAATCGTATGATCACCACCAGAACGAGGATCAGGATTGTCCTCTCAATCACCGGTACTGTCACCGCACGATAGACCACGCGCTCTAACAGGTCGGCAATCGTAAATACCGCCAGCACCTGCGAGAGCAATGCCGCCCACTGCCACAGGATGGTGTAGACAATGTACTTTTTTGCGTGGGATAAAAGTCCCACCAGTCTTGTTTTAATCATTTGCTTTTTACCTACTCACTATTTTTCTTTCACACTACAGACCAGATGCCACACTGCCAGCACCGGATGATAGAAAAGCATCCTCGGTCCGGAAAACCGCATGACCTTCCGGATCTTCTCCCTCATCTCTGGCTTATAGCAATGCACCTTACAGTTTGCACAGAATGTTTTCTCTTCCATAAAGGGACATTTCTGGCTTCTGAGTCTGGCATAATCTGAAAGTTCCTGACAGGAAGGACACATCTTTCCTGTCGTTTTGTCATGTTCCTTATGATTCTTCCGGCAGTACAGCCGGATCATCTCTTCCACGACATACTGTTCTTTCTGCCGCTTTTTTTCTACTTTGTTCTTTTATTCATATCAAAGCTGTTTATTCCGTTTCCATTTCTCCCAGTTTTATGGTCTTTACCCTTAAGAAGAAATACAGGATATGGCACACCCACACCACTGCCAGACAGATTCTTCCAACCGGCACATTCTTCATACAGATAAATCCGATCGCCATAACTACGGTCACAGTTCCTACAATCTTGCACTTTGTTCCCATCGTCATGGCTCTTTTCTGGACAAAACTGTCCAGGTGTTTCTTATATAAATTCGTTCCTATGAACCAATCATGCAGTTTCTTTGAACTCTTGGCAAAGCAGAACAGCGTTGCCATGTAAAACGGAACAGTTGGCAGGATAGGAAGTACAATTCCTATCGTACCAAGTCCCAGACAAAGAAATCCAAGCACGATCCAGACTATTTTTAATGGATTTTTCATCTTCTTTCCTTTCATTAATTCATTTGCGTTAATTTTATTATTTTACACATTGTGTAATCGTTAGGAATTTGATAGAATAGACACAGGCTTTACAGCCTAAGGTGCTACTTCACTTGACGTGAAATGGCGGTTCGCTTTGTGCGGAGAGTATATAGCTCCGATTACATGGATCTATCTCTCTTTTTGAGGGAATTCTTACGAAAGGAGGTATGTGCTTATGCTGACCATCAGTGACTTAATCGCAGTGATTTCACTGTGTGCGACTTTTTACAGTCTGGGTTACGCTCATGGGAAGCGTGATTCCAAGGCACAAAAATAACCGCCCCTTAGCCTAGGAAACTGAGAGCGGTTATTTTTACCATCTTTTTTTCATCAGGCGAACCGTCATCGGTAGCACCTTTTCTAATATCATATTAACACCGCTTTCATTCTATGTCAAACATCTATTCAATTATCAAACATCTTATACTAAAATCAGTTACTGTTCACACGATGTGCGACCAGCAACGCATCTCGCCATTTTTAATCGCCTTTGGCAATGGGGCGATATGCATTCAAGTCAAAACACGCATCCTCCGTGTCAATCAGCGGAGTGATTGACACGGGAGTGAACAGTAACTAAAATCACACCGCCAGCACAAACTTCCGTCCGTCTACTCTCGTCACACCAAGTTCGATACCATACAGCTCCCGGATGCTCTCTTCCGTAATCACTTCCTCCGGATCACCTTCCACCAGCACTTTTCCATCTTTCATTCCGATGACATTATCTGAATATGCGATTGCCTGGTTGATGTCATGCAGTACCATAATAATGGTAATGCCAAATTCCTGATTGAGTTTTTTTACAAGCTGCAGGATCTCAATCTGATACCGGATATCCAGATAGGTGGTCGGCTCATCAAGGAACAGCGTCTTTGTCCCCTGACAAAGTGCCATTGCGATCCATACTCTCTGGCGCTGTCCTCCGGAAAGTCTTGATACTTCTCTGTCCCGGTACTCCATCAGGTTCGTGACTTCCAGTGCCCATTCGATCATACGCTCATCCTCGGCACTGTCCCCCTGCATCATCTTTTTATGTGGGGTACGTCCGAATGCCACCAGATTCTCAACAGTGATATCGTCCGATGCACTGTTATACTGCTGGACGATGGCTACCTTTCGGGCAAATTCTTTTAAGTTCAGGTTCTGGATATTCTTTCCCTTGAGGAAGATATTTCCTTTCCCCGGATATAAGTTCTTCGTCATCAGGGAGAACAGGGTGGATTTTCCACATCCGTTCGCTCCCATGATGGTTGTGATCTTGCCTTCCTCGATCTTTAAGGATACACCTTTTAACACTTTATTTTTGCCATAGGCAAAGTGCAGGTCTCTGACTTCCATCGCAGGCTTGTCTGCCCACTTATCCGCTTTTTTCGCTTTCTTTGCTGCTTCATTCTCTGTAGAAGTCAAATCCATATTCTTTTCTTTACTTTGCATACTTCTTAGACCTCCTTAACAGAATGATGAAGAATGGTCCTCCGACCACACTCATAATGATGGATGCAGATACTTCATACGGAGCAGCAATGGTTCTTCCGATGGTATCTGCCAGTAGGAATGTAAACGCTCCGAACAAAGCACTAAATGGTACTAATGCCTTATGGTCACTTCCTACCAGAATTCTTCCGATATGTGGAACAATCAGTCCTAAAAAGCTGATCACTCCGGCCACTGCTGTGGAAATACTTGCAAGTAATACTGCTATCAGTGAAATCACGATACGCATTGCATTGACATTGATTCCCAGGCTTCGTGCTGTCTTATCTTCCAGTGCTAACAGGTTGCACATCTTCGTCATGACCAGTGCCAGCACCAGTCCGATCACAACATATGGTACTAAGGTCTTCACGTCATCCCATGTCTTCATGGTGATATTTCCATTGACGATGGCTGCCACACCGGACATATTCCCACCGTTCATGGAGTTTAATGCACTGGAAAGTCCCGTAAACATCGCATCCACCGCCACACCGACAAGGATGATTCTCAGAGGACTTAATCCCCCTTTCCATGACAGGCTGTAAACTAAGACAAATGCAATCACACCGCCAAGAAATGCAAATAATGGAGTGAAGAAAAATAAAGTCGGTGCAAATGCGGTAATCAATACTGCCGCAAAACTTGCTCCACTGGAAATACCAATGATTCCCGGATCAGCAAGAGGGTTCTTAAGTACCGCCTGAAATAACACACCCGATACCGCTATCGCTGCTCCGGCTAACATGGAGATAACGATTCGTGGGAACCGCAGATCATAGATCGTTGCCACATCTTCATTGTATTCTACAAACAATCCTTTCAGCAGTTCCGGGAAGCTGACCTTCAGGCTTCCGATGTTCACTGCGGCAAAGAATAATGCCACAAGCAGCAAGATCATCACGATAAAAGAAATGGCTGCTTTTGCTGTTTTTCGATGTTTCCTTGCTTTATCCTGTGCGGAGAGGTTCTGGACTTCGGCTTTAGAAGTCTCAGAAGTATTCTGTAATTCTGTCTCTTTCATCTGTCCTCTCCTTTCTACTTGCTCTGCTGTTCGTTGTATTTCTCAGTTGCGTCAGAATCCTTGGCTTTCTTCTGTGCATTATCACTGGCTTCTTTTGCTTTCTGTGTATCTTCATCACTCTCCGGGTACAGGATCGGCTGTAACTCTTCCAGTGCCTGTGGATATTTAAACGTTGCACTCATGCCAAAGTATTCATACGTCAAGTCATAAACTCGGTACCATTCTTCACTGCATCAAAATGCTGCCAGATGTCATTCTCGGCAAAGTCCTTATTGAACATCTCCACGACCTGATCCGGCAGTGCATGGGCTGCACGCAGGATGATATCCGGCTCTTTGGTCTTCATATCTTCTGTGTTGACGGTCAGAAATTCCTGATCGGTGTCAGAATACACATTCTCACCGCCTGCCAGTTCCACTAGACTTCCCACATAGGAGTTCGGTGTGGCAATGATATAACTTCCCGGAAGTCCCATCAGGATCATCACCTTCGGATGGTCCTTGCCTTCGTTTTTCTTCTTATAATCATCATAAAACTCGGTAAATTCTTTCACCAGCTTATCTGCCTGATCCTGCCGGTCGAAGATCTCGCCCAGCTCCTGAATGGAGCGGTACATACCCGGTACACTTCTGAGGTTTAAGAATGCCCAGTCAGAACCGATGGCTTCATACTTCGGCTGCAGGTCACTCTGTAAGGATACCGGGCTTAAGATCCAGTCCGGTTTTAAGGATGAAAGAATCTCGGTATCCGGACTCATGGCTGTTCCGACCGTCTCTACATCCTTGTATCTGTCCGGGATGGTGGATACGGTACTGCTGCATACACCCACCAGATCCAGTTCCAGCTTGTCACAGATATCTGCGGTTGCCGGAGAGGTCGCAATGATCCTCGGCTCTCCATCCAGCTCCTTCACTTTCTTCTTCGCTGCTTCCACCGCAGCCTTTTCCTTCGGATCGGTGATCTTCAATAACGACTCTGCGGATTCCGAAGAAGTATCCGCACTGCTCTCGGTCTTTGTCCCGGAGTCACTGCTTTTCTTTCCCTGACTCTGATCGACACATCCGGCAAGGGAAAAGAGCATGGTCATCGCAAGCAGGACTGCGGATGCTTTCTTTAATCTTCTATTCATCATCGTCCTGTCCACCTCCCCAGCGTCTCCAATTCTTACGGAAATAGAATACCACAGCAGCCACAACACCGATCAGGATCAGACCGACCACCAGAACCGCAATTGCGATCTGAAATACCTTGTTTCCTGAAGTCGATGTGGAAGTACTGTCACTGTCTGCTGCATCTGCATCCTTTGCGGTAGAAAGACTTAATCCTTCTGCACTGTCCAGTGTACTGCTGTCCGTACTCGGAGTTTCCGATTCACTGATTGGCTTTGCTGCTTCTGATATACTGCTCTGTAATTTCTTACCGGATGACGCACTGCCTGTGGAACTGTCGGATGAAGTACTTCCTGAACTCAGAGAAGAATTTCCAGAGCTTATGCTGCCTGAAGAACCAGATACTGCCAACCCTCCATTGGAAGAACTCTCTGCTGCTGTTCCGTTACTTGCTGCACTTCCAATTACCATCGTTGCATTCATATCAGTGTTATTACCTTCCTTGTAATCACTTGGGTAGAGATAGAATACAACATTTCTTCCCATTGGTTCTACATACATCGTTCCACGCACGATACAATTTTCACTTGGCACCTGAATTACGACATCGGCTGTCGTTCCGTTACTGTCAGAACCTGTACCTGTCTGTGCATACCCAGTACTTGACCAGCCGGAGTCACCGACACTCTGTACCTGAAAATCATGTCCACTGGTATAATCCATCAGACTCAGACGGATTGTCAGATAATAATTTCCATCATCTGCCACCTCTAAAATACCAGTCGGATACACGCATCCTTCTACCATTCCCTGTCCTGTGGCGTAAGAGCCTGCCCCGCCGGAATCTTCCACTACTCCAGTTACCGGATGTGCATAGCACCGGTTAATGGTACAGGTATAGACACTTCCTGTAGCCGCCTGTGCCTCCACTGCCGGAAAACCAGCCAGCAGGGCAAGGCCAAGTGCCGAAGCCATCACCACAGACTTGATTCTGTTCTTTATCTTTGCTAATTTCATCTTTTTTCTCCTGTTATACTAGAGAAGTCTCTGCCACTTATGTAGCAGAGACTTCCATTTTCTTTCTGCGTAACTGTTAAGATTCCGTCTGCCCGGCTCTGAACAGTTACCTGTCTGCTTACGAACTGCCTGTAAGATCAGGAAGCCATTCTTAAGCTTTTTCTTTATAACGTTTACTTTGTAACTTTTCTTCTCTTGTACTCCATCAGTCCGGCAAGAAGTGCTACTCCACCGAGCAGAAGAAGTGTTGCCCAAAGAGTATTGTTTGCTACGACATCATCTGTCTTAACACTGGATGCACCCTTGAGGCTGGAACCTGTACCCTTTCCAAGGCTGGATGTTCCACTCTTCAGACTTGAAGAACCACTTCCAAGTGAGGAAGAACCAAGTTTGCTGCTTCCAAGAGAATTGTTTCCGAGGGTATTATTTCCAAGTGAACCATTTCCAATCGAAGAGCCATTATTGTTATTTCCGTTGGAATTATTGTTGTTACTATTGTTGTTGTCGTTCTTATTAAAGTCTGGATCGTCGGATGTTGTTGCCTTTAATGAGCTCCGATCCAGTTTCAGGAATACCGGCTGTGTGCCTGTACCGGAACTGATTGCATCCATGATTGGAACAAATACCTGTAATGGCACATATCCATCATTCAGGGCTTCCGGAATCAGTTCGAATGTGACTTCATCCGGATAATTTGTTCCATACTGATCAGAAACAAGGGAACCATCGCTGTTCTTCGGTAACTGTCTACGGTAACATCTGCAAGTGAGCCCTGTGGATTTCCATATTTATCAGTTGTATAACCTGTTGTGAAATATTTCAACTGACTTAAGTATCCCAGTTTCTGTCCTACCGTCAGACCATTGAAGTTCAGAGTGATATAGTATTTACCGTTCTTCACTGTCAGTTTGATGGTATGGTTAATCGCCTCATTTGACATAGAATATGTATTCTTGTCTACTTTGACCATTGTACCGTAAACGGAGTAAACACCATCTGCAAGATTCTTGATATCCAGTTTTCCATCATTTTTCTTTGCTAACTGCTGGATTGCTTCTGTCAGTTTCGTCACCTGTTCATCTACAAGTTTCTGTGATGCTGAATCATTATCCATGACATTCTGTGCACGATTAATTGCACTCTGCAATGTTGCAAGAGAGCTTTCTGTGTAAACGTCTGTCTGACTTACAAATGTTTTTGCTTCTGCAATCTTACTTTCCAGTTTGCTCTTATCTACAACTTCTTTTTCTACCAGTCCATTTAAAGCAGTTGTCAGGGATTTCTCTGCTGCTGCAACTTCTGACTCTGTTGCTTTTGGATTTGCTACAACATTCTCAGCCAGTGTAATTGCTGTATTCAGGACTATCAGACTGTTGCTTTCGTAAACATCTGTTTTTGCTGCTTCCGCTTTTGCTTTTGCAATCAAGTCATTCAGATTCGTCTTATCTACAGCTCTCAAACCATCCAGTGCTGTCTGGAGTGCTGTTACCTGTGCCTGAACTTCTGCCTTGGTAGCATCTTCTTTTGCTGCCACTGCCTGTGCATTTGTGATCGCTGTTTTAATGCTTCAAGTGTTGCAGAAGTATAAACAACATCTGTACGGTTTGCTTCTGCTGTTGCTTTTTCAATCAATGCATTCAATTCTGTCTTGTCTACAACCTGAGTTTCTACTGCGTCTACGGCTGCCTGTAAAGCTTTCACCTGAAGATCAATTTCTTTCTGAGTAGAATTCATGTCGTTATACACATCCTGTGCTGTCATATAAGCTGCATTTAAAGCATTCCAGTATTCATCAGCAACATTGCCCTTAGACATAGCCTTCACCTGATCCGTGCTTTGATCACACTGTTATCTCTCTCAACGCCTGTCTCCTGTTTGATATTTGCCCAGTCGATAGAAACTCGCAACTTTTGTACCCTGACCTTCACCAATGCTTTCCATAACCGGAACATAAACCTCTACATAGAACAGGTTATCGTTCAGTTTAATCGGGATCGATAATTTCTTCGGATACCAGTTTCCTTCGGTATTCTTGTCATAATATTCAGAGTTCTTATCATTAAATAAATCATAAACGTCCGTGTACTCTTCCGAGTTGTCGCATCAGAAGCCTCATATTTTACCGGATAATTATATTTGTTGTATTCAACCGTATCCATATCGACTTTTTCAGTTTGTACAGATAGCCTGTCATTCCGGCAAACTGCATAGACTGGAAGTTCATCTCCAGTGTTACTTCACCTTTACCCGTAACTCTTACAATTCCGGTCTGAACCATGGAAGCATTTCCCATAGAATTTTCATCGGATGTTGCGTTGAGCAGTTTGATCGGTACGGAATATGTACCTTCAAAATCTGCGGATATTTTTCAAAAGATTACTCTGCTTGTTCTTAACAACAAGTGCTTCATAAGAAGAGGTCAGCAGTTTTGTCTGCTTTTCTACTTCTGCTTTTGTTGCATTGACATCAGCGGATACTTTCTGAGCAGATTTGATTGCTGCCTGGAAACTGTTCCAACTGTTGTCTGTATAAGTGCCGTCATTTGTCTTGGTCAGTGCATCTTCGATATAGCCATTTAATTCTGACTTATCTACTACATCATCCAGACGAACAAGTGCTTTCACTGCTTTATCCAGTTTTTCAACCTGTTCTTTCATTTCATCTGCTGTCGCATCAGATTTTGCTAATACTTCTTCAGCTTCCTTGATTGCAGACTTCAGATTCTCATAGCTGTCTTTTGTATAATTTGCTTCTGCATAATTATTTTTCGCATCGGAAACTGCCTGATCCAGTTCTTCTCTTGCTTTTACTTCTTCTTTCATTACAAGACCTGCGGTTGCTGTATCCAAGGCTGTCTCTGCTGCCGTGATTTCTGACTGGAATGCCACCTTATCTGCCGAACACTTTCTGCTGTAGCAATCGCATCAGTTAATCCAGCAAAAGATTCGCTTGTATAGTTTTTCTCTTTTAACGCTTTCGCATCATTCAGTTTTGATTCCAAATCAGATTTTTTAATTTCCTGTTTTACTGCAGATTTCAAATCAAGATTTAACAGGAGTTCTGCTTCTCCGCTTTCTGTTGTTACTTTTACTTTGTGGTTTTCTACATTTGCAGGAAGTGCAACTACAAGTCTGCCTGCGTCTGTATCTGCATCTGCATATCCGGCACCTTTGCGATACTGCATACCGGTAATTCCGTCCACGTACAGATAAGCAGTTACATTGCCATCTTTATCTGTATATAAACGAGCAGATTTTAATCCCGCATTCAAATCATTCGCTGTTCCATCCTGATTGGTAAGTGTTGCCTGTACTTCGTAAACACCTTTTTCCATGGAAACGGCTGTTGACATCGGTACAAGTGCATCTACTGCTGACTGAAGGTCTGCGGATGCCTGATCTGCATTTGCTTCTGTTACCTTTCCTTCCTGAGCAGCGATCACTGCCTGAAGGTCTGCCCAGCTTTCTGCTGTATATTCTGCTTCATTTAATGCCTTGGCATTTTCAGAACTTTATTGTATTTGTCAAGTCCAGTTGCCTCTTTTAATCCGCTGATTGCATCAGAAATTTCTTTATCTAATGCTACGATTTCCGAATCGTTTGCAGAAGTTGTTCCGTCGATTACCTTCTGAGCTTTTGCTACTGCGTCAGATAATACTTTGTAAGATTCCTCTGTATAATTGTCGGCTGTATATTTAGATGCTTTATCAACTGCTACAACTAAAACAGATTTATCGTGGGTTGGCTCGTTAATTTCCGCTACAGGTGTTAAACCAGATAAAGTCATAAATGCCGTTCTGCATCCTTCACCAGATCCAGGAACTTTATTCTGAAGTTCATCCATGATAGGGACAAAGAAGTTCAGATATACCCCATCATCTCTGTCCGCTGATTCCGGGAACTCAAATCCAACTGTCTTTGGATAATACAGATCATACTGTTCTGCATAAGAATCCATATCTGTGCTACCCGAATCATTCAGATAATAACTGTAATAATCAAGTGGTGTATATTCACTTAATACTGGAAGTCCATTTTCTTCTGTCTGTTCATTATTTGCCCGAATATTCCATTGCTATATCCATAACGACCAGCGATTGTAATTCCCTGCGTATCAAAATAGATATGTTTCTTTCCATTTTCAACTACTAAGCGTGCAGAATCATTAACAACCGCCGAATTACTCATAGATAATCTATCCGGCTGAGCCTGTTGCCACATAGTAACATTAACATTATAAACTCCGTCTTTATTTCAGAAATGTCTGTCTTATCTGATTTTTCTGAAATTGCCAATGTATTATATACGCAAGTAGTTCCTGTTATAACTAACTCATCACCATCCATCCGGATACTACCATCTTCATTTTATAAGAAGAATTTCCAAAGTTTTCAATCGGATTAAATATCTGGAATACCGGAGCACCATACCATTGAACTTCAATTTTACTTGTGTCCCAGTCCTCTGGTATCTTAACTCTAAGTTCTACCGCTCTTGTCGGTTTAACAGTTGTTCCATTTACATTTATTCCCAAATTATAAATCAAAGCCTTTGATGAACTTCCTGCTAAAAGTGAAAAATATTTATTATATTCACTATCTTCATCTGTATTCTCTTCCAGTAACTCTGCTTTAAATTCCGGATTATCACTACCTACATTGTAGCTGTCTGTTATTACGGTTACACCACCGTCGGTTAAACGTAAATCTTTCTTGGCATTGCTTTTTATTCTTGCCTCTCCATAATAGGTTTTTCCATCGGTTGTTTGAACTTTAATTTGTTTACCGAATACAGCCTCCTGTAAGTTAGAAAATGTAAGAGAAATTTTTCCATCACTTAAAATATTGTCTGAATAAACAGAAATTGTTTTATCTCCTACTTGTTCAGCCGAATATGCATATTTATACTGTAAAAAGTTTGTATTCTCTGTAGTAGAAGTTGATTTATCTCCTAAATCATTTATCCCATTAAGTACCTGAACTGATGCAATGTTATCCGCATTTTTAAGTTCTGTTGAAACTTCCATTTTCTGATTATCGACACTAATGTCATTCGTTCCAGCGAAATAATCATTTACTTCATTCCCTTCTACAGGAAACGCATAAAAATTTACCGGTTCTCCTGCTGTTGTTGAAACTTTGAAATTTCAAGACTTGCATTTTATAACTAGAATCGCTCAATTCATTTACCGTTTCTGCTTGACTTAAATCAAATGTAAATTTTCCTGAGTCTATTCCCGAAGCATACGTATATTTTTTCCTACCCTTTTATATCCATAGCTGCGAAAACTCTTTACATAAATTGATTTTTCCAAACTATCAACATCAAATGAATACCATGAAACTCCTGTATCTGCTGTCTGTACATCCACATTCGGATATATTTTTCATTCCACTCTTCACTTATGTATCTGTCTATAGCTGTTCTGACATCTTCTGCTGTATCTTTTTCAAAATATACGATTCTGGTAAATTATACGTTCCAAAAGAGCATTCCTCGGTTCTGTTTCATCAGATATAACCCCTGGTTTTGAAAATTGTAATACATCTATTTTATTGTAGTTTTCTATCTGGGCGTTACATGATAAGTATCATCGCTATTTTTACTAACAATCGCAACATTATCTATAAACTCGGAATTCCTCCGAGTCCTCCATAATCTCGAATTGATTCTCCAGTCACATCATAAAACGTCAATGGTACAAGATAAGATTTATTCGCTTCTATGCTAGATGTATTCGTTTCTGTCTTTGATACATCTTCTTCTGTTTTTGCAAACGCATCTAGTCCAGACGCCCCGAGCACCATACTTGCACTTAGAGTAAACGCTAATAATTTTTATTATTTTCATATTGTCTCCATTCACAAAAAGGTTGCTGCACCAATTGTACAGCAGCCTCTCCTAAATAATTATGTCAATTATTCAATTCCTGTAAGTTTCAGATATCCAGTTGCACTCATCGGCATAATTCCTACGTATGTTGTGAACTTTCCAGTAATCACGCAACCCTCATAAAACATTGAAGCATCTAAATCTGTGAATGTAAAATAATAATCTACTACGTCACCTGAGCTGTCTTTAACAGGCTCTTTAGCTGTTCCATTGATTTCCATTTTTCCCAAATGACCTGTAAGTCCTAAATATTTAATTTCATGTGTATGAACAACCAGTGTTGCTTTTCCATTAGCATTTATAGTAATGTCAGCCCACATGTCATTAACTGCTGCATCACCCATTGATGGATTGGTGCACTCTGCATCTTTGTAAAGATTCTGATTAGCAGTATATGTTCCTGCCGCTAATGCTGTAGAGTCATTTTCAGCCGCAAATGCTGTAACTCCCATTGCCAGTACCATTGTTGCTGCTAACAGTGTAGCAACTAATTTCTTGATCTTTCTCATAACTGTAATCCTCCTTTTCGTTTTTTGGCATTAGCTTTTGCTAATAAATTTTAGTTATGATGTTTAGAGTTCTACGAGAATATTTCCGGTTACTCGTATCTAACTCCTTGTCTGAAAGATACCATAATCTTTTATATCATGTCAACACTGCATTTGCACCTATTTGTTGCCTGAATAGCAACAAATTTCCTGTTTTTCTTATGTTTTGTTGCTATTCAGGCAATTTTATGTATAAAACGCCGTTATTGATAGTATTTTATCAATAACGGCGTTTTATCAAGTTTTACTTATTTCGTTTCCTATTATGAGATAATGATAAAATTTCTCATTTTATTTTATACCCAAAAATATAATAGTGCAGTGCTTTCCGGCATATGTACTAACCCTACACTACAGGTAACTGTAACCGGTACAACTCCCATCGTACCAACTCCCGTCCATTTGTGGATTTTACATGCTTCCATTGGAATTCTTACAATGTTATTTACTATATCAACAGTCTCAAGGACTTCGTCATGCTCATACTTTAACGTTTTCAGTTTACCTACCATTGTTTCACCGCTGACTCTTGAATGTGCTGACATATCTTTTACTTTTAATTCCAGATAGCTTTCTCCTTTGTCCTGAACGATTTCTGCTGTTTCTTCAAATCCTCGCATCGCCATAGAGTCTCTGCTCTGTCCCGGCTTCTTATTCATGCGGTAAAGTCGGAATACGACCGGATGTCTTTCGCACTTCTGTAAGTTGTTCTGTGTCTCCTGATCCAGTTCATTCTCTTTCCTTTTGTAGACCGATTTCTTTTCTGCATGAGCATTGATCATCAATTCCAGCATGTGAATGTCGATGTCTTCCACCATAACATCTATCGTTTCTTCTATCTCCTCCGGTTTCGCACCAATTTCTTCCAGATATTTCTGAAGATTCTCGTATAACCTCACATACCGATCCAGCCATTCCTGACCTTCTGCAGTGAATTCCAGTGCTTCTGTCAAGATTCCTCTTTCGATACAATTTTTAAAAAATCGGTTTACCGTTGAACGGTTCACATGATAATATTCTGCGATACTTCCTTGTGCTCCACGTTTCTTTTCCACTCTGGAAAGTCCCTGTAAATATTTTAATTGAAGCATTGTAGGCCTGTTCTGTCGTTTCAGATGTTCACCTTTTTCCATATTGTCTCTTATCTCCTTCTTTACCATACATGAATGTTCAATTCCCGATAATCGATCTGCAGTGGTTTTTGGTCAAAACGGGTAATAGCAATGATTGCCACTGCTTCTGTGATCGGGATACCCGTATTGGCATTGTAGGTAAAAATATCTGTTGGGAGCTGATAAACATCTTTTTCTTTTTTGGCCTGTATCCACTCTTCCTCTCTTCGATACCACACAAACCCCAGTGATTCCTCTTTTTTTGTTCGGAGTAGAAAGCAGTTCTCAGACTTCTTAATTCTTAAAATAGCAGAATGTTCCAGTTTCTCATACTCAGCTGCAAGAAATCTCGGATTACGTCTTTCCGGTTCATAAAGTCCAAATGCCATCGGAAATTCTCCATCCCCGTAAAAGGTATACAGATCCATATCATCGTAAACTCTGTCATATACATCTCCGTACTGAAGGAAGTGTTCGATTCCTTTTAATCCTTCGGACTGATATAGTGTTCTACACGACATGCATCTTCCTGTGCCCGTTCCTGATCCATTCCACTTACCATCTGGAAGAACTGTGTCAGTTTCTCATGGCGTGCAAGGCACTCCATACCTTCCAGTTTTCCCTTATCACTCAGTTCCAGATGTCCGTTTTCCGGCTCACACAAAATCCTTTTTCACCAGACTCCGCACCAGGCCTGCCGCTTCATATCCGGTTATATTCACTTCTCGGCATACTCTTTCGATGTGATCTGTCTGCCTTGCCTCCACATCCGGTAGACATATTCCGAAGATCTTCTTCCAGTTCGCCTCTAGCTTTTGTCACATCAATATTTCTGTTTTCAATCTTTCTTCCCATGTTACCTTTCCTACCTGTCTTTTTAATATTCATCCGCTACACGATATCCGGTATTTTCTGCAAAAGCCTTCCATCCAGTAAGCATATCGTTTTTCTTGGAGCCTTTCTTTTCTCTGCGGCAAACCCGATTACAGGTGAAATGTATTTCACCCAACCACTGCTGTTCGTACTCTATGTGAAATGCTGCGGCAGGTATTTTGATGCTGTGATCATTTACTTCTGCCTTCTTCCGATTCCATACATGTTCTGATACCATTGTCCTGTCCTCCTCATTTTCCGGATGCTCCGTTAGTTCCAACCAAATCTCCCAAGGCTCTATGTGCAGCCAGCCATCCCTTTCAAACCGCATATCTTCGATAGCTGCTTTTCTCTCTTTTCAATTTCTGTGGTGTAAAGGAATACCACATCTGATACTTTCCGGTTTCAACTTCTTCCACAGCGTGTGGCAGTCTACACTTTTCGGAATGGAACTTCTTCCACCGTCATTGATAAATTTCCATAAATTTTCGATTTTGTCCGGATCGGATACCTCACACGCCATGAGTCTGCCATCCCTGTCTGCTGTCTTTTCATTGACTCCACTCATTTGCAAGAACTGATTCCAGCCTTCGGCTGCCCGTTGCAGTTGTCTCGCATACTCCGTTCCGCTTTCTGTCAGTGCCGGAATCTTCGCATCACTGTCCGTTTCCAAAAGCCTTCCTCTTGCAGTTTCTTAATGTTCGTTTTCCAGTGATACTCGGTCAGGTCATAGTCTAATACGATGATTTTTGATCTGCTTATCATCCTCCTGCCGTTTCCGCATCTGGAAAATCGTCCGCAGAATATCTTTTGCAGGTATTCTTTTGCCACTTTCTTTGTTTCCATTGCTTTTCCTCTGTTTCTCGTTTTCCGATTACGTTTTGGTTAGTTGGTTCAAACTATGTAATTTTAATTATATTGTCCTTTTCAGGTTTGTCAATGCATTTTCCCCTACAACATTATAATTCCATATAAAAATATCCAAAAACATGTTTTGGATCAGACTGTAGACAAAGTTGGGGCTGTCGCTTTAACGATTTCTAAATCTGATATGCTCCCTTCTAGGTAGACAAGTGAAATAATAAAACTTGTTTACCTAGAAGGGAGCATATTTTATTGTCTAAAAGAAAAGTATCTGTTGAGGATAAGATATACGCTGTAAATCTATATCTGGATGGAAAGAAAGCCAACGGCGAATTGCCGATATGTTTGATGTAAGTCTCGCATCTGTCCAACAATGGATTCGAAACTATGAATCTATGGGAGCAAATGCATTCACATTGAAAGGGAATAAAAAGTATTCCAAAGAATTGAAACAACAAGCAGTCTTAGATTATTTAGCAGGCCATGGTTCTCAAGATGATATTTGCAAAAATACGGAATCCGTTCAAAAGCTAAGTTACAAATCTGGATAAAGAAGTATAATGGTCATGAAGAATTAAAATCTTCGGAACAGGAGGAAGCATTATCATGACCAAAGGAAGAAAAACTACTTTTGAAGAACGGGTTGAAATAGTACAGTATTGTATCGCACATGATCGTAATTATGCTCAAACAGCAGAACAATACCAGGTGTCCTATCAACAGGCTCGTAATTATATAGTCAAATATGAAGCTGGTGGAGTGGAAGCTTTAAGAGATAACCGTGGCAAACGAAAAAGTCCCAACGAGATGAGTGAATTAGAAAAGCTGCGTGCTGAAGTTAAAATTTTAAAAGCAGAGAAAGCACGTGCTGAAATGGAGGCATCTTTCTTAAAAAACTCGAAGAAATAGAGAGGAGGCGGGGCTAAGCCTGATTCGTCATGAACATATATATCAGGCAATCAAAGAAGAACACAAAGAACATAATTATCCAATCGCTGCACTTTGTAAACTTGGCAGAGTTTCCGAGCCTCTTACTATAAATGGTTACATAGAGAAATTCCTGAAAGTGAACAAAAGAATAGACTTATTGCTGATGAGATAGAAAAGATTCATACAGAGTCACCGGATAAAGGCTGTCGAAGGATCAGGGATGATCTGGAACGATATCATGGTATTGATGTAAACGATAAACGTGTGCTACGCATTTGCCGTAAACTTAATATAAAATCAACTATCAAGTATTCTAACAACGGGTGCACAAGACAGGCTGCAAGCCCTCAGTATATAGCTGAAAACATACTTAATCGCGAGTTCACTGCCAAAGCACCAAATGAGAAATGGCTCACTGATGTGACAGAATTCCATTATTATATTGGGATGGAAAAGCGTAAAGTTTATCTAAGTGCAATACTGGATCTATATGATAGACGGATTGTTTCGTATGTTATTCGTGATAAGAACAACAATGCTTTGGTGTTTGATACGGTAGACAATGCTTTACTTAGAAATCCTGGTGCGCAGCCACTGTTTCACAGTGACAGGGGATTTCAATATACAAACAGGATATTTTATACAAAACTTATAAATGCTGGAATAACGCAAAGCATGTCGCGAGTTGCTAAATGTATCGACAATGGACCAATGGAAGGCTTTTGGGAATTCTGAAGAGAGCGATACTATGGAAAACGATTCACTGATAGAGGTACTCTCGTAAAATGATCGAAGATTATATAGATTACTACAACAATAAACGCTTGCAAAGGAATCTCGGAATTTTAACACCAATGGAAAAACACAAAATTTACTTGCACGCTGCATAAAACTGCCAGCAGATAATTTCTACTGGCAGGAAAATTTATATTTTTCAATTGTCTACTTGACGGGGAGCAGTTCAAATAGCCTCTGTTTTAATAAAAATCTTAAAAACTCCGAGATTCTTTCATTTTAGATTCCCTGATTTCTAAAATTTTGCCAGCTTTTTCAAATTCATACACGCAAACGTAAGCCCGGCTTTCATTTCCATCCGTGCTTTTCCTATGTATTGAGTGTAACGGAAACCATGTTGTTCTTTTGCTGTTCCGAAAAGTCGCTCAATCGTTTCCTTTCGTTGTTGATATATTTCTTTGTTACCTATTGTATGGCGAATATCTTCTGCTTTCTCCATGTATTCTTCCCATACATGTCTGGTAATGACTTTTACATGATCTTTACTTTCTGTGCATTGATGCAAGTATGGGCAACTACTACAGAACAATCCGCAACTCTTATATTCACGATATCCATCTCGATTTGTTGTACTGTATTTTAAAACCTGGTTTCCAGGACAGACGTAACAATCATAATACTCATCGTAGGCATACTCATATTTTTAAAAAACCTTCTTTCGTCATTGGTCGTTTGTACGGAAAAAGAGGTTGGATTCCATCCTCCAAGAGAAGATGGGCGATGGCAGGCGTTTTATAGCCGGCATCCATTATCATCATATCCGGTTTGAAATCTTTTATTTTCTCATACAATAGCGGAAATGTACGGCTATCATGTTCGTTTCCGGGATGAACAGTATATCCTAAAATCCAACCATGTTTATCACAAGCTGTTTCTACTGCATATGCAAAAACATGTTTATGTTCTCCTTTACGAAACCAGCCACTTTCCGGATCGCTGGTGCTGCACTTTTGTGTTTTGCTCCTTCCGGAATCTGAGATTCTGTTTCATCTGCAAAACTTTCTCCTCCGCTTGCAGTTGGTGGTGGAGAATCATTTTATCATTATCTTTCAAAGGTTTCTTCCCATGTGCCGCCCGGTCTTTCTGAATTTCTTCTTTTAATTCCTGCTCGTACCATAATGCCTGTTCATGTGCCACCCGTTTTCTCATCTTTTTACTATTTGCACATGCTTTCACATGTAGAATCCACAAAATATGTTCTGTATCCACCAATTTGAATTTCATGCATTCTTCTAAAATCTTTGAAAAATCTGTTCAAAAGATCTGTATCTTTAAAACGACGTGTATAGTTCTTTCCAAACGTAGAAAAATGTGGTACGGGATCCAACATATCTAATCCAAGAAACCATCGATATGCAACATTTACTTCAATTTCTTTGATTGTTTGCCGCATACTTTTATGCCATAAAGGTACTGAATAAAAGGAATTTTAATCAGCATAACTGGATCCATACTTGGACGTCCGTTATCAGGAGAATATTTTTCTTCAACAAGTTCATAAATGAAGTTCCAGTTAATCGCTTTGTCTATCAAGCGAAGCATATGGTTTTGAGGAACCATATCATCCATACAAAACATCTGTATTTGTTCTCTTTTTTATCTGCATTTTTCGTCATCATAAGCACTACCTCCTGATACCCTAATTATATCATGAAGTGCTTGAAAACCTTGGAAAATAAAGTTGATAACCGAACCATTTTTCTTGGTAAATCTATGGAAAAAGTTAGAAATGTGGAAAACTTGATAAAAAAAACCCGGACTTCTGTCCGGGACTTTGTCTACAGTCTGAAGCGGACCTTTCCGGTCCGCTTGAAACTTTTATTTCCGTTACTGTTCACTATTTTTCGTAACAATCCACTGCAAACAATGGCTCTCCTGCTTTCACCTCACCCTCGGCAAGCAGTCTCACTTTCGGTTTTCTTTCAGATCTGTGCAAAGAACCGGCGAGCAAAGAGACGGTGCATGCTCTGTCAGATATGAGACATCTATTTTCATCAACAGATCTCCTTTTTCACACTCTGACCATTTTCAACAAACACTTCAAATCCCTGTCCATTCAGTGCAACCGTATCGATTCCGATATGCAAAAGCATCTCAAGACCTGAGTCCGTCGGAATCCAAGCGCATGTTTTGTTTCAAATACAAATGCAACCACACCATCTTCCGGCGCCACGATTTCTGCCTCTGTCGGGGTCACACCTGCACCGTCTCCCATCATCTTTCCTGCAAATCCTTCGTCCGGTATCTCTGCTACTTCCACCGCTTTCCCGGTAATCGGACTTGATATGATGATTGTCTCTGTCACTTTTCCTTCGTCTTTGACTGTTTTCTCTGTCACAGCGTTCTCCTCGGAAGAAGGTCTCTCAATCACCTCTTCTGTCTCTTCCAAGCTATCATCCGCTGTTTCAGATAATCTTCCAGATTCGCCTTGATCACAGTCACCTGTGGTCCATAAATGATCTGCACTCCTGACCTTTTTTACGATTCCTCGGAACCACTCTGTTTTAAAATATCCTCATTTACTTTTCCTGCATCTTCGACTGTAATACGAAGTCTTGTCGCACAGCAATCCACATCACTGATATTAGCCTTTCCACCAAGTCCCTTTGTGATAAGTGCACTCACCGGATCCATATGTGCCTCATTTGATGTCGTCTGATTCCCTTCTTTTCTTGCATTTACATCTGCTTTTGTGTACAGTTTTGTCTCTGCATCGTCATCTTCACGTCCCGGTGTCTTAAAGTTGAACTTCTTGATCATAAACGTGAAAATCGCATAGTATAAAATAAAGTAAATAATTCCAACCGGAATGACTCTCATCCAGCTTGTCTTTTCATTTCCTGTAAAATTCCAAACAGGAAGAAATCAAGGAATCCTCCTGAAAATGTAAGTCCTACCGCGATATTCAGCATATGCGCCACCATATACGCAGAACCTGCCAGGATGACCTGAACAACGAACAACGCCGGCGCCACGAATAAGAATGAAAATTCCAACGGCTCTGTGATACCCGTCAGCATACATGCCAATGCTGCTGAGAGCAGTAATCCGCCTGCTGCTTTTCCGGTTTTGCACAGCGGTACATCGCAAGCGCAGCGCCCGGAAGTCCAAAGATCATAAATATAAATTCACCTGAGAAATATCTGGTCTGCACTGAAGTGTGCGATATTCGCCGAATCCGCCAATTGGGCAAAGAAGATATTCTGACCTCCCTGCACAACCTGTCCAGCCACTTCCATACTTCCGCCGACACCTGTCTGCCAAAACGGCATATAAAACACATGATGCAGTCCAAACGGAATCAAGGCACGCTTAATAATACCAAAATCAAAGTTCCCGCATATCCGCTTCCTGTAACCAGCCCTCCAAGCGCATAGATGCCATTCTGAACCGGCGCCACACAAAATACATACCAATTCCAACAAACATATATACAATTGTAGAGATAATCGGAACAAATCTGAACCTCCAAAATGACAATGCATTCGGAAGTGCGATTTTGTGGAAACGGTTATGGAGCGCCGCAACACCAAGTCCGACAATGATACCCCAAATACACCCATCTGAAGAGACTGTATTCCACATACAGATGCGATTGTTCCTTCCAGCACATCTTTGGCAATCTGCCCATCCGCTGTAATTTCCCCTGTTACTACCAGCATACCATTGATTGCCACATTCATAACAAAATATGCAATTAATGCAGATAATGCCGCAACCTCTTTTTTTTTTGCCATTCCAATTGCAACACCAACCGCAAAAATCAATGGCAGATTATCAAACACCGCACTTCCGACCTTATTCATGATCGTAAGCAGTGCATGGAGCACTGTCCCGTCTCCTAATATTTTCTGAAGTCCGTATGTGGCAATTGTTGTCTCATTTGTAAACGAACTTCCGATTCCAAGCAGCAGACCCGCCACCGGAAGAATTGCAATCGGAAGCATAAAAGATCTTCCGATTCTCTGTAAAATACCAAAATCTTGTCTTTCACCTTTCTTTTCCTCCTTCTTGTTGACTCGTTTGGCTCTTATGAAGATACTTTGGAGTTTTACATGTATTTATGCAACAAAAAGCATTAACCTACAAAAACATCCAAAATAACGTTCATGTAAGGTTAATGCCTGCCGTACAGTTACACACCCAATATACCTACATTATAAGTTCTTCATCGGGAAATGTCAATTTATTTTTTCTCACTGCTCCCACTCGCATTTGTCAAGTGTTACTGCATATATTTTTTAAAAAAATTTCAATTCTTTAATTTTATCCAATTTTCCTTTAAAATCATGCAGATTTTCTACTGTGCCAGATCTCAAAGTGTATTGAATTACATAGTTGTTGCAACGTCAACTAAGCCTTTAAACTTCAGCTCGTTTAAAGGCTCTTTCTAATATTCAGTTTCTCATCTTATGCCATTCTAACCTCCATTTCTTCTTCTCGGAAGGCTTTATAGACTTCTCCTGCAGTCTTTCCATCAAACATTTTTCTGGCATAGTCATTCATCCATGTTTCGATTTCTTTCACTTCTTTTCTGGTTATATGGTCAAAGTTGACTCCTTTCGGGTAGAAGCGTCTTATAAAACGATTCTGATTTTCGTTTCGCACGTTCACAGGAACGATATGCATGACAATAATATACTGTAGTTCTTTTCTTTTTATTTCTTCTTGAGCGTTCTATCCCATCAAAATCACTAAATTCCATCCCATTATCCACAGTTATTGACTTAAATGTTTCTCTGAACTTTTTCTCCCATCTCACGTTCCAACCGATCCAACGCACGAACCACTTCATTTGAAGTATGATCTTTTAACGGCTCAACAATTTCCTTCAGACTTTTCCTTTCAGTAAGAACCAAGAAAGTCTTTTTTGATTTGCGTTGAGGACCTACAACACTATCCATTTCCCAGTGTCCGATTGTCTCCCTATTATTTATCTCTTCTGGACGTTGATCTATACTCGTTCCAACACTTGCCCGTTTTGCTTTTTATCTTATGATTTTTTCTTTTCTTTTTTCTTGGCATTGGCATATCAGCCATTGTTATATTGTAGAACATGCCCGATCGAACATAATTATACAGCGTACTCAGACACACATCTGTATCAAAAGTCAAGTTTTCACGACGAATATCATATAAAGCCACCTGCAGAGATTTCTTTTCTTCCAAGATTTTCCGTTCAATATATTCAACAAATTCATAGTCCTTGCCTAATTTTAGTCCTTTGCCATGTGCAAGTTTGTTTTTATCACATTTTTCTTGTGCAATATCAGAGCTATAGCGTTCTTCCTCTATCCATTCACTATTTCTATGTATATATTTTCCACGCTGTAATTCTCTCCATATAGAAGAATAATTCTTCTGTAACTGTTCTGCTATCTGTGTTATAGTTCGACCTGCTCTTCGTAATGCTTCAATCTGTATACGCTCATATTCTGTAATATGTTTATATTTTTTCTTTTCCATGTAAAACCGCACCAACCTTTATACATAATAATTATCAATACAAAAATACGTGTATACAAAATACTATGTATTATATTGATTTTCAATGGGCGTTTTTCACATATTCTCATTCCATTTTTTGGTAGTGTTTACATATACTATATAAGGAGCTATCCTTCGTAATAGAGTAAGATTAGTGCCGTACTCGGCATATAAATTAAAGGACATCTAAACTCACAGTCTAAATGTCCTTTACAATACACTTTATTTTTTATTCCATTTATTTTATTATACTCATTCCTTACTATATTCTATAATATTTCCTGGTTGCATATTAAGGAGTTTGCATACTGTAGCCAGTACGTTTATTCCTATCATATCACCTTTTCTCATCTTCTGTATCGCATCTTGTCCAATCAGCTTTTCTTTTCTTAATCTGGTTTGTGGATAGCCTTCTTTTTTTAATGTGTCTAGCACATCAATCTTATATATCAATTTTCCCATTTCAATCACTCAAATAACTTTCTATTCTCTCTGCCGTTTTACTCAGATAATCACTCTTGTCTATTTCACTGTTTCCTTTCTTGCATCCATTGTTCTATCTTCTACTTTCATAACGCATTCTCCTTATAATACTGCAATAACTTCTGCATTCTTAATAATAATCTCGTCTTCGTCATATCCGTATTCCATTGAATTTCCACCAATTAAATAATATTTGTTTCCATAGGACATTACTCTTTTAAGCATTTCTTCAATATTATTCTCTGTCATTCCAAGTGCACACGTTCCGTTAAGTTCTCCGGCATCATAGAATCCGGCATAAACGCCTTCCGAAATATATGGGTATAATAATTCTGTATAATCATCATTGTACTGTGGATCAGCAAAAAGCTGATGCGAATTATCCATTATTTCACCAATCTGATAATCTCTTTCATCTGCTCTAATTCCAATATATTCATATTCTGCTTCGTTGATTAAATCTCTGATTTCTTCTATCGTCATGGTCTTTTCTCCTTTTAGGACTTTTCTTTGTTATGACTATATTATACACCGAAAACAGTGTATTGTCAACACTGTTTTCGGTGTATTTCTGTTGTATTTGTGGCAGAATTACATTTTATATTGTTTTTTCTATTTCATCTGTTTTGACTTTCAATTGGTATTCTTTCTGCTCGTTCAGTAACCTGTCTATATTTACATTGTTTCCACGTTTTATTTCTGATTGATATTCTTTAATCTGCCTATTTTTCTTCCGACAATAATCAGAACACAAATTAGTTGGCGAAGAACTAGAGAATACACGACCGCAATATATACAGATTTTCTTTTTCTCTTTCGGCGTTCCGCTTTTTAATATCTTGTCCAGATGTCTTGTTATAGTCCTTTTTGTGTTTCCGTTGCCATTCTAGTACTGCCTCATACTGGCATTTATCGGAACAGTATTTTTGTCTACCGGAATTGACAATATATTCAGCTCCGCACAATTCACACTTGTCGATGCTTCCGATTGGTCGAGCTGCTCCACCCCTTTTTCTTGCTCTTTCCCTTGCTTCTTTTTGCCGAATTTTGCGACATTCTGGACAATAGAACGCACGTGGACCACCAAGAAATTCGGCTCCGCACAATTTACACGTCCTTTTACGCATAACATTACTTTTATATCTTTTGCACAATCATCGCAATACAATTTATCCGATCACCATAAAAGGCTTGCCACATTTAATACAAGCCTTTTTTGTTCTATTCATTATTCCTTCCCACCTCTTTTTTTTGTATTCCATTTTTGGCTTGATATTCCTCCACCCATTCCTTCCATGTTTCCGGGATTGTATCTATATTGTCTTTTAGTATTTGATATGCCCAGGAATTTCCTTCATATATCATAAATTGTAACGTGTGTATAATTTTCTGAGACGCTATATATCCAGGCACAGTTGTAGGTATTGAATCCATTTTTCGTGGATTGCTGATAAATAATTTTGTTTGATCAGACGGATTTCGTATTCCTTTCGGGTATTTATCCGGTATATGATCTTTTTCTCCTGTTATTCCGCAGATACCATTTTTTTCAAGCGTAGATGTATAGTATTCTGTCCATTTTCGGCTTATCGTATCTCGATGGCTCAATGTCGCAAATACAACCATTACTTTTTCTTCTGATATGCTTTCTATTTGTTTTGTCAAATTTTCAATATCGAGTCGGATTGTTCCCTTTTTCAAGTATCTATATACACTCTTCGCAAGAGTATCATCTACATTTTCTATATAGTTTTGTAACTGCTTCATATATGCGTCGTGTCGTTTTTCATAAGCTGGATATTCTCCGCAAATATAAGTCATATTATCATGTATTGGATGTGGTGTTGTTCCACTAGTTCTGCTTTCTGAGTCTATAGTGCATGGAATGGAGCATCTTTCGTTTGTGATTATAGCTGCACCTACAAAATTACCATTATCATCTAATAATACTCCAATATCTGGTTTTATCCTTATATGCGACACAGGAATTATATTTTCAACGCCTAGCATTTCATACTGCTTCAGAACTTCTTCCCATACATTTCCATTCATTATTTACACCTCAAAATTTTTCTAAAATCTATTTTCTGTATAGAGTGGTACAAGACCGCCCTATTTTGTTATCTGTTTTCTTTCAGCTCTGGAAACTTAATCCCCAAAATATCAGCAAGAGCTTTCAATGCTTCATATTCTGTCGTTCCTTTTTCAGCTTCTCTGTTCAAGAATCTCTGCATCTCTTCTTTTGTCATTTCTTCCATACTCTCTCCTTTCTCCAGTTCTCACTGGCTACTTGTAAGTTATTGATCTTCCAAGTATTATCTAAAATATTTCCAATGCGTTATTCTTTAATTTTAGAGATTATTTTTTTTCTGTCATCTTCCGTCTCTACATATTTTATTATATCTCTTGGTTGCATTTCCAGTACTGCGCATAATCTATTCAAGTTATCCAATGTTATAGATGTATCTTTTTCACGGAATTTTTTCATTGTTGTTTGCCCAAAAATCCCTGTTTTTTTTTAGCTATTGTCGTATTTACACCTATTCTATCAAGTTCCTTTATAACATCGATCTTATACTCTAACATATTTTCACCTCTCCCATATAACTCTAGATATAGTTTACTATCAAAAGAAAAATTAGTCAATTCTCTTTCTTTAAAATTAGTGATTTTTTATTGACATTCACTAATTTTAGTGATAATATAGTTATAGAGAGAAGCAAACAAGTATTAATTTGATTCATGCTATGGAGGTAACCCTATGAAATTAAACAAAGAAGATTTCTTAAATTCTGAACTTGGTAGCAATTTGCTGGAATGTATAGAATCATGGGACTGGGCTTTAAGAGGTGAAGTTAAAACAAAACCTCTTGCAGATTGGTGCCAGGCTCAATGGGAAGTATACCAGATCATATTTAGACAGATTTTCCATATTAATTATCATTTCACTAGAACAGACGAACGTTTTGGAATTTGCACAGAAAACGAAAAAGATTGGCTTATAAAAGAGGTAAAAAAATGAGAAGAAAAACAATAAAAAAAATAATCATAGCAGCAATTATTTCTGCAGAACTTTCTAGTTGGGCTACACGAATATACATGATCAATACAGCTCAACCAGACCGACCATGTAAGATTACTTGGAGTGGCGAAACAACAACATATGATCAAAACTATTAACAATCCGACCAACACATCTTTCAATTATAGCCCCATAAGATAACAGGGGCTATAATTGGTGAAATCCTATTACTCTCCCACAATCATTGCATAAACTGATATGCTCTGCGATACTGGTTCATTTTTTCTACTGGAAATGTAAAGTAGGATTTTACTTCTTCTTCAGTGAGTCCATTCTCCAATCCAAGCAAGATTTCATTTAATTGATCTTCCGTAAGTCGCTCTGCATACCGCTGAATACACTGATTGATTGTCCCGGACAAATCCCATTCATCCTCTTGCTTTTCCTCAACAACTCCTTCTGTACCGAAATTCGGTACAACGGAAATATTGTCTTGTGTTGATTGTTCTTCCATTTCTATTGCTTTTTCTTGTAATCCAGTATCTTTCTTACTTTGTTCAAACATTTGAATCAGTTCTTCTTCTGTCGGAGTAGGATTTGTATCAAAATTCAAATATAGGAAATCTTCTTCATTTATTTCACAGACTTTAATGCTTCTATCCGTCTTTTCAGCTTCTTTGTAAAACTCCACATCTTTTTTATCAAGCACCTGGAAGTCCTGTTTGTTCCGGATTGTTCGATAAGTCATTGTTTTTGGATTGTACACAACACGTACAGGATGTTTATAGCCTGTATTTCCTGCGAGCCGTTTAGATTCTTTCCATACTGCTGTATCAAACGGAAGGTTCTTCCAGTCCATAATCGGATACTGACCTTCCATAAAGATAAGGCATTTCTTGCGATCCATTCTTTTTACTTCACCCGGAGTCATCAGTCCTCTTCCGGCTCTCTGATTATTAAGACTTGAATTTCCATGAACACCCGTAGTAACTCCATCATTTCTTGTATCAATTGTCATTTCGCCTAGAAGTTTTGATATGTACTCATGTGTTGAAAATGCTGCAGGTCCTGATCCCAGATAAATCATCACAGCACAGTTATCCAGGAATACCTCCCATTTATCTTGTGGGAAGATTGCTTTAATTTGAGCGATCGACTGAAGGATAGGAACAATAGACATATTTCTGCTTCGTATTGTTCCCATCAAGACTTCCGTATTTGTTGGTTTTGGTCCTGCATAGAACTCGTCTGCCCACAATCTGACGTGGATCGGCAGACTTCCATTACATTTATGGTCTGCAATTCGGATCAAAACATCAAATAATTGCGTGTAAAACATAGAAATCAAGAAATTGAACGATTGATCATTATCCGGCATGACAAGAAACAATGCTGTTTTCTTATTCGGATTACCATCCACACCCAACCCAAGACTTGGAATATCAATATCATCATCTTCGAATAATCGTTTTAATGCAGATGTTTCACATAATCTCAACATTGCATTCACCATGATAATAATGGAACGTACCGTCTCTGCAGCACCTTCTTTTAGTTTACGGTAATCACGCACTGGCGGATAATCACCCCCATGATTTTTAGCAAGCCGATCCATCTCTATCTGTAATTCTGTTCTATCATCATCTTCGTCACCAACATGCTTCGATTCCATGTTTACAAGTTTCAAAATATTATTCAGTGTTGGTTTTCGATTCTCTTCTTTCGCTGTCAGCCATTCATGAAAGAACATCGACTGCAGATAAAGCGCTACTCCGTCATCCCAGAAAGGATCGCCTTTTTGGGCATCCGGCGGTTTAACGGATGCCTGCATATTTGTGATCAATCGTATGACATCGGTTTCCGTCTCAAGATAATACATTGGATTATAACGATCTGATTCTTCCGGATTGATCAAATTGAATGATTTCACTGTTACACCGTGAGCTTTCAAATAATTACCATGTTTTCTCAATAGATCACCCTTAATATCAAGTATCACATTTGTCATTCCGGCTAATAATATATTCGGTGTTAATACTGAGGTTGTTTTATAAGAACCGAACCTCCATTACAAGCATATTCATGTTCGACAGAGCATTATTGGACACTGCAATCCTTTCACTCAAATAAGTATTATTCTTCTCATTCTTAGAATCTCTTAATGTTTTACTTAATTTATTTACATCTGCCCATTGTTCTGAACCGTTCTCCACTCCAAAATGATAGTTTCGATTCTGATCCAGATAATAGGCTATAAACATGATCCAGGCTATAAAGACAATTCCCATAAAAGCAGGTGTCTTATTTGTCCACCAGTTTCGTAACGGATGCATTACAATATACAATAATTTTTCCTGGTAATTTGACATGGTGACACCATCTAATTTCATCAATCCACAGCCAAAATACGCTCCAATGATCAATATTACAAGAATAATAAGGAAGATTCCCCATGGAGTTTTTCTTTTTTCAATCATCTATTCTCCCTCCGGATTATCTTGCTTTCAAAGGCGGTTTCGGAGATTTTACAGGTTTCTTACGAGCTGTATTTTCAACTGTTTTTCCTGCTTTATTCTGTGATCGATCTGTTGCTTTCTGCTCTCTTTCCGACAGATTATAATGCTTCTCATATAATTCACTCGCAAATGGACGTCGTTCGAGTTTAATAGGAAGCTTCAAGCCTTTATCATACATCAATGGCTTTTTATCTTTCTCCAAAAATGCCGTATAGTATTTTGAATCAACAGAATGGAATACTTGATCTCCTGGAATCACCAAATATTGTACATTTTCTCCAAAAGTTCCCGGTATTCTGCTAACAAAATACTTTCTTCTCTGAAAGATTTAATTGCTTCCTTGTCTAATTGGTTTACTAATGTATCCGGATCAATTGTAAATTTTTGATACATTTGATTTTCTTCGTAATCCTCATATGTCATATTTCCTTCATCTAAAGCTATTTTAGGAGCAGACGACTTTTCTTTTTCATATTTTTGATTTGCTTCCTTCACTTTTTCATCCCCGGTATTGATGTATTCCTCTGTAGACATTTTTCCCGTATTCTGATAGGTAGACATATCAATCATATTTAGATCTGGAACTTTTTCTCCTCGTTGAAGCATATCTTTCTGATACAATTGATACCAGTGTTGTACTTTCGGGATATCACTGTTTGCTACAATAATCTGTATATTTCCATCCCCGATCTTTAAATCTGGTAATATACTATAATTTATTTTTAATTTGTCAAAATCTTCTTTATACACATCCTCTTTCCCTTCAAATGGTACACTAAATATACTTGTTTTTCCTTCTGTAAATGCATTCAAACTTTCTTCCGTTCTTTCTCCTCCAACCATTTTTTTGTTTAAATACCTCTTATACCATAGATCAAAAATATTTTCATCATCTCTGCATACTGCAATCTGTATATAGTTATCAGCCTTATTTAGATCCGGCATTTCATAGAAGCGTACTCCTTTTTTCTTTAGGTCCGCAAATTCCTCGATATCCTCTAATTTAATATCATCTCCTGTTTGATCTATCGGAATATTAAATACATCAAAGTTTCCTTCTGTTCGTTTGAAAAAAAATTGGAAAGACTTTAAATTCCCTTTTGTCAATGATTTCCTCCTTCACCATTCTAGCAAGAAACTGCACAATTTTTGCAAGCCCTTTCGT